>TBL_comb47_HYPODRAFT_10001696_pt1 | contig 28289 bp, 28 predicted proteins | sample TroBogypolimnion_40_FD_10682 | JGI IMG/M metagenome (IMG submission 10682) | reverse complement strand
CACCTCGTTGGAACTTTTAAATCCAAGGAGTACTCCTTAATTCCACCAGGAAAAGCCATTAACTTTGAAGAAGCATTCGTGTTCTGCAGAAACGATCGTGTCACCAAATACTATGGAATTGTCTACGGGAAGGCTTTAGTGGAAGGCAAACTGGTCTATGCGCCAAGGGGTCGTTCTACAAATATTCTTCCCCTCAAATGTGGGACTTGAGTTAATCTTGGTTTATGAACTTTGAAGACGGGGAAGGTCTTTCTGAGCCCAACTTCGCCCAAAAAGACGAATTTATGGAGCTCGTAGGATCACTTTTGACAGAAAATAAAGAGCGATATGAAAGTCAGGCAATACGCTTTCTAGAAGAAGGTGAACTTTCCATCAATATTGAAAATGTTCTTCTTTTTTATAGATTTGAGAAGAAGGCATGTGCCTTTCGAATTTCGAGAGATGGTGGATTTAATTACCAACTGAACTCAAGCATTACACTACCTAGAAAAAAGGGGGATCAAATACTCACCTTAACTTTTGAATTTGCCCGCGGTGAAGCAAGCTTGCGCCAATGAACCGGGGCTTTAGTCAGTACGAACCTATGCCAAGTCACGAGGCGCTGAGGTGGTCAATCGATGAACGGCTAAGAAATAATTTACCCCGATATGAAAGTCAGGCAGATAAACTCACGGATTTCGGCACGATTGACGTAACCCACTTGGGTCTCGTGCTTACATTTAGCCTTTCCAATGGAGGCGTGGCCTTGAAAGTCATTGATGGCACCAAATCCGCAGCCCTTCTAGATTGCCATGAGCGGCTCCCGATTTTGCCTTGGAGACGAAAATCCACCCTTATGAGATTCATGGCTCGGCAGGAGATGACACTTTGGCCTTAAATTCCTCCCTTTTCACGCAACTTTGCGATTAGACCCTAAAATAATCATCTGCACCTGATGCATTTATTGGGCCATGACTCAAGAAGAAGGTAATCGTGCCAAAAGCTTGGATAGATGATGCTCCGCAGCCCAAGGTTCTCAAGGAGCACGCGCACCTGAAGGATCCGTTTTCCTACAAACTCAAGAAGGCCGTTTTAGGAAAGCCACTCAATAGGCACTCGCTTTCACACCAACGTTTGAGCAAGACATTTGCGCTAGGAATTCTGGCTTCCGATTGCATCTCGTCATCTGCATACGGTTCTGAACAGATTCTTTTAGCCTTACTCCCAGCCTTTGGTATTGCTGCATTTAGCATCTTGATGCCGATGACAGTCGTCGTACTTATCGTGCTGGTTATTGTTACCTTCTCTTACCGCGAAGTCGTACAGGTCTACACCCGCTCCGGTGGGGCTTACGTCGTGTCGCGAGATAATTTGGGACCAATCTTCTCGCAAATTGCAGCTGTAGCTTTGATGCTCGATTACACCGTGACCGTCGCAATTCAATCGTCGGCTGGCATCGATGCCATCCTCTCGACATTTACCGCATTGCAACCTTATAAAGTGGTCATGACCCTGGTTGTGATTGGCATTTTGACCTTTGGAAATCTTCGTGGTGTTAAAGAGGCTGGTGCTGCATTCGCGCTACCGACATATTTCTTTGTAATTTCATTAACGGTTATGTTTGCAACCGGTATCTACCGCATAATCCGCGGAACCCTTCCAAAATATGATCCAACCACGCTGCACGGGGCTGTAGCCATTGGACATGCACAAGGGCTTTTAAGTTTTGCAGCGATATTTATCTTGCTCCGCGCCTTTGCAAATGGTGGCTCTTCACTGACTGGTCTGGAAGCAATCTCTGACGGAGTTTCACTCTTCCGTACTCCAGAAGGTGTCAACGCTCGCAAGACCTTGGTGGCGATGTCGGTGATTCTGGGATCGATGGTATTTGGCGTTTCTTACTTTGCCCACCGCACCTTCTCTACTCCTTATACATCGGGCTCACCGACCGTGATTTCACAGGTTGTTAAAGCAACAATGGGATCTGCCACATTTGGCACGGTCTGGTTTTATGTTGTTCAAGCGGCAACTATGTTGATTCTGATTACAGGCGCAAATACCGCATTCTCTGGCTTCCCATATCTCGTTAACTTCGTGGCAAATGATGGCTTCTTGCCTCGTCAATTAAGCAAGCGTGGACACCGTTTAGCATTTTCAAATGGAATTATCGTTCTTGCAGCTGGTGCCACAACCTTGGTTTTGGTAACGGGTGGATCTGTTAACCGCCTGGTGGCGTTTTATGCGTTGGGAGTATTTACCGGTTTCTCTCTCGTGGGCTTTGGAATGGCATCCAAAGCACGTAAGGAAAGAACAAAAGGTTGGATCTATCGCAACATCGTTAATTTGCTCTCCGGAATCGTCTCTGCCTGCATCATCGTAATTTTCGCAGTCGTTAAATTTACCGAAGGCGCCTGGGTGGTCTTGGCGATTACTCCGGTATTGGTATATGCACTCAACCGGCTCAATCGCAGATACCGCCTAGAACAAACAGCGCTTCAGGTGGATGCGACGAACACGCGCGCGGTTACGATTTCGCGCCATGAAGTTTCCGTACTAGTCGACACGGTAGATCTGGCAACGGTTGGGGCGGTTCGTTATGCGCGAAGCGTAAACCCGCGAAGCGTTTCGGCAGTTCACTTTGTCCTCGATGATCAGCATGCAGAAGAGATTAAGAAGGCCTGGATGCTCAATCCGGCACTGGCTGATGTGGCTATTGAATTTATCGATTGCCCAGATCGTAGACTTCCTAACGCGGCTCTTGATTACGCGATTAGAGCGACGGCATCGCCCGATGTAGAACTCACTCTTTTATTGCCACGTCGCTCTTACTCGAGCTTTGTTGGACGGCTAATGCATGATCGCACCGCTGAAGCTATTGCAGATCCAATCTCGCAGTTACCTCGAGTCGTTGCAACAATTATTCCGTTTGACGTCGAACGGATGATTACCGGATCACAGATTACGGTTCATGAAGAGCATGAGACCGACCTCACCGAGAAGCTTCCTGCTAAGTCACAAACTCGTCGTTTGGATGATGAGCCCATCTCTCTTGAAGAGACCAGCCACTATGCCGAAAATATTCAACCGATCGCCGCCGCACAATGGCGCCATCGCGCCCATGTGAAGGGTCACGTCACAAATATCAGAAATGCGCCTGCTAACTCCACCCCACACGTTGATATCGAGATCTGGGATGAAACTGGCGGAATCACTCTGCAGTTCATTGGAAGGCGCGAGATCACTGGGCTAGAAGTAGGTTCGATTTTGTGTGCCGAAGGAATGGTTGGCGAAACAGATGGCAATTTGGTAATTCTCAACCCATCGTACGAAATTATTATCAATCACTAAGCGCTGAAATATTATGGCGGTGGCGGTGGGATTTGAACCCACGGTTGGTTACCCAACACACGCTTTCGAGACGTGCTCTTTAGGCCACTCAGACACGCCACCAGGGGTGACGATACGCCCTAACGCTTCTCTTTAAAGAATTCACGCAGTAGGGCTGCGCATTCCTCTTCCAAAATGCCAGCCACTACTTCAACTTGATGCGGAGTGCGTGGATCGCGCAGAATATCCCAGACCGAGCCCACTGCACCGGCTTTCTCGTCCCAGGCGCCAAAAACCAGAGTTTTAATCCTGGACTGCGCAATTGCCCCAGCGCACATGGCACAGGGCTCTAACGTCACAATCACAGTGTGATCATCAAGGCGCCAATTATCTCCTTCTAGGGCGGCCTGACGCAGGGCCACAATTTCGGCGTGAGCGGTTGGATCCTTAAATATCTCTCTTTGATTATTTCCGCGCCCAACAATTAACCCACGTGGGTTGATGACTAAAGCTCCAACGGGAACGTCTTCTGTTGCGAGTGCTAGCTTTGCGATCTCTAACGCTTCGCGCATTAATGGTAAATAATCAGCCATTAATTACGATCGTAAAGTTGATCAAACTGGTCACCAAAACCCAATCGCCCAGCGAGAACCGTGATCTGCTCTTCTGGATACATCTCAAGATCATCGCTCATGACTTCGAGATCCATAGCGCTAATTCCAAAGTCAGAGAGCAAATCAACATCGCCTCCTGGTTGTGGATCGTCATCTTCCTCGGGGTAGGGGAGATCTAGCGCATCAATCAGATCTGCGGCTATTTCATATTCAACAGCGTAAGTCACATCGCTCAACATCATCTGCATGGTTTGACCGATGCAACGAGCAATAAGGAAGAACTCTTCATCGATAGCGATTAGCGCTACAGATCCGCCCTCGCCTTGTTGAGCCTTCAACTGGTCCATGATCGAGCCGAGATCCCGGGTATTAACAAGTCGTGATGCGCGCCACACGCCATCTTCACGCCAGGCAATCACGCCAAAGTCATCTAGATTGAACTCAGCCTGGTTCGTCATAGCGTTATCGTCCCACCGATTGGGATGCGCGACAAGGTTGGATTCCGCGGGTACAGTCGGGCTCGTGAAAGTTCATGTAGCACAGCATCCGCTCATCACCCACAAAGTGACCGTGCTCCGTGATGAGACCACCCCCTCTTCGATCTTTCGAGAATTGGTGGGCGAAATCGTCACCTTGCTCGCCTATGAAGCAACCCGCGATGTGAAGACTGTCCCCGTAACGGTAAAAACTCCAGTCGCAGTCGCCCACGGCGCGATGCTGGCTAAACCTGACGCGGTCGTTATCCCGATCTTGCGCGCTGGTCTTGGCATGCTGGAGGGAATGCTGCGCTTGATGCCATCAGTTCAGGTGGGTTTCTTAGGGATGGTTCGCGATGAACACACCCTTCAGGCAAAGACTTATGCCAATCGCCTCCCCCAAGATTTACACAATTGCGAGTGCTTTGTCCTCGATCCAATGCTTGCCACCGGTGGAACGCTTATCTCGGCCATTCATTATTTAATTGATTTAGGCGCAACGGACATCACCATGATCTGCATTCTCTCTTCTCCTGAAGGTGTCGCTGCGATGCAGAAAGAGTTCGCGGATACAACGGCAAACCTAACTCTTGTTACAGCAGCACTAGATGAAAAATTAAATGAGAAGGGCTACATCATTCCCGGCCTTGGCGACGCCGGCGACCGACTATACGGAGTTGTGTAATGGCGTCAACGAGTCCCGGATATGCAATAACAATTCGCGTTGAAGGCCCTCCTTCGGCACAGCCTGTCGCTGAGGTAACCGCTGCAATCAGCGCAGCCGGAGCCTCAATAACTGCACTCGATGTGGTCGAATCATTCATCGATCGTGTAACAGTGGATGTCTCTTGTGATGCTTTCGATAGCGAACATGCCGAAAGAATCACAGCCGCGATCTCCGAGAATCCCTTGCTCACGGTTCGTAAAGTGAGCGATCGAACATTCTTACTTCACCTCGGCGGCAAGATCGAAGTCAATTCAAAAGTTCCCTTGAAGACCCGCGATGATTTATCGCGCGCCTACACTCCTGGGGTTGCACGAATATCCCAAGCGATCGCCGCCGACCCAGAAGATGCTCGTCGATTAACAATCAAGCGCAATACTGTCGCGGTAGTTACAGATGGTTCCGCTGTGCTTGGACTAGGGAATATCGGCCCTGAGGCGGCACTTCCCGTTATGGAAGGTAAAGCAGCTCTCTTCAAGCGCTTTGCCGATGTCGATGCCTGGCCGGTCTGCCTTGATACTCAAGATGTTGATGAGATTGTGCGCACCGTGCAGATTATCGCTCCGGTATATGGGGGAATTAATTTAGAAGACATTTCTGCTCCGCGCTGCTTTGAAGTCGAACGCCGCTTGCGCGAACTCTTAGATATTCCAGTTTTCCATGATGACCAGCACGGAACTGCCATCGTGGTTCTCGCGGCAATTACAAATGCATTGAAATTTGTGAAGAAGAATCTCGCAGATAGCAAGATCGTCATGAGCGGTGCTGGAGCGGCTGGAACTGCGGTTGCTCGCCTTCTCGTTGCAAGCGGGGCGAAGAATATTATTGGTTTTGATAAAGATGGCTTAGTCTTTGAGAACAAACCAGATGACGATGCAATGCGCACTTGGTTTGTAGATAATTGCAATCCAGGTGAATTCCGCGGTTCACTGAGTGTAGCGATGGTCGGAGCAGATATCTTTATTGGAGTTAGTGCACCTAATGTATTGACTGAATCTGATGTCGCCGCAATGGCGCCAGGTTCAATTGTTTTCGCTTTAGCTAATCCAGAACCAGAGATCGATCCGGTGATCGCCCGCAAGTACGCCGCTGTAGTAGCAACTGGGCGTAGCGATCATCCTAATCAGATCAACAATGTGCTGGCCTTCCCTGGAATCTTCCGCGGTCTATTAGATGGTCGGATCCATAAGATCACCGACGAGATGTTGGTTGCGGCAGCATACGCAATATCTAATTGTGTGAGTGCTGATCAACTCAACGCAAATTTCATAGTCCCTAGCGTCTTCGATCCTCGGGTTGTAACATCCGTCGCAGCGGCGGTTCGGGCATCTGCTCATTAATCCCTCGCGTAATTAAATTGCCGATGCAATAAAGGGGTTCATGTGAGAAATTTCCCAGCGAATTTTCTATGGGGAGCGGCCACCGCTGCCTATCAAGTTGAAGGCGCCCCCACCGAAGATGGGCGAGGCGCTTGCATCTGGGACACCTTCTCTCACACTCCTGGTAAAACCAATAACGGTGATAGCGGGGATATCGCTTGCGATATGTACCATCGCTATCCATCAGATATTGCGCTGATGCAGGGCTTGGGGATACAGGGATTTCGCCTTTCAATCTCCTGGAGCCGGCTCTTTCCCAATGGCGATGAGGTCCGAGAAGAGCGCGGCTTCGCCTTTTACGACAAGCTCATCAATTCGCTGATCTCTGCTGGGATCACTCCATACATCACGCTCTACCACTGGGACCTACCCCAGGCCTTGGAAGATAAAGGTGGTTGGCGTAGTCGCGAGACCATCACCGCCTTTGGAAAGTATGCTGCAGCGGTTGCTGAACATTTTGGCGATCGCGTCAAACATTTCGCTTCAATAAATGAACCCTGGTGTGTAGCTTGGCTTGGACATGGCCTCGGGGTTCATGCTCCCGGGATTTCCGACCGTCGCGTCGCATTTAAAGTCGCGCACCATACTGTTATTGCTCATGCAACTGCTGTTAATGCAATGCGGGCAGTCCGTGATGATTTAAAAATTGGACCAGTGCTCAACCAAGCAAATTATCCCGCCGATGACCCATCTGACCCAGCCCAAGCACACGCATCAGCGATCCTAGATGCGGTACAGAATCGTTGGTGGATGGATGCGATCTTCTACGGGAAGTATCCCCAAATTTTGATCGACGAATTCGGCGATGAATTTCTTGACGCGATTGCCCCTGGGGATATGGAGCTAGCTCAAACAAGGAACGACTGGCTAGGAATCAATTACTACTTTGATACCAGAGTTGGTACGAGCGATGCCGCCAAGACGGTGCAGTTCGATAACTCTTCACTCTTGGGATTAACAATTGATTCCACACCTCGGGGTGAGCTGACAGATATGGGGTGGCCAATAACTCCCGATGGGCTCTCCACTATGTTGGTTCGCTGGCATAAGGAATTCGGTGAGCGTCTCCCAGAGATATTTATTACCGAGAATGGTTGCGCATATCCAGATGGTCCTGATAGCGAGGGGAAGATCCATGATCAACTCCGTATTTCATATATAAAGAAGCACCTCAACGCGATTCTGGATGCCCTCGATCAAGGGGTCAACATAGGTGGATACTTCCAATGGTCACTCATGGATAACTTTGAATGGTCACTTGGCTATCAGAAGCGATTTGGAATTGTGTACGTGGACTACGGCACCCAAGAACGAACTTTGAAAGAATCAGCTCACTGGTACTCCCAGGTGATTGGGATGAACAGTCTATAAAAGTTCTGCTGTTATCAAATTGTTATTGAAAACCCCTGTTTTCCCCCTCCTCAACTCCCTGTTCCGATGGTCATAATGTTATGACCAGTCATAGAATTGGTCATACGCGCGGGAATCAATCTTCACGGGGAGATTGGATCGCGATTACCCCTTAAGGAATATATATGTCGATTAGCAAAAGAGGTTTGCTCGCTGGCGTAGCCACGGCGACCGTTGCGCTTGTTGCAACATTCGTTGCTCCTGCTGCTTATGCTGGAACTTCAGCAGCTGCCTGTGCCAACGTTGGTTCTGGTTATGCCGTTCAAAAGGGCAAGACCGTTGAAGTATTCACATCTGTCGTAGGTGACGAGCTCACACGTTATGCGAAAGCATCTGCTGACTTCACTGCCTGCACAGGTATCAAGATCAACTGGAACGGTTCCGATCAATTCGAAGCCCAACTTCCAGTTCGCGTAGCTGGTGGCACTGCCCCAGATCTCGCTCTCGTTCCACAACCAGGCTTAATCGCACAGATGGTCGCAACTGGCCAAGCTGTTCCAGCTCCTTCAGCAGTTGTTAACAACATCAACCGCTACTGGTCAAAGAGCTGGCGTAACCTAGGTTCTGTAGGCGGACGTTTCTATGCAGCACCTAACTCAGCTAACTTGAAGTCATTGGTTTGGTACTCACCAAAGCAATTCGCTAAGTATGGCTACACCGTCCCAACAACTTGGGCAGATATGTTTACACAATCAGACAAGATGGCTGCAGCTGGTCAAACAGCATGGTGCGGCGGTATCGGTTCTGGTGGAGCTACCGGATGGCCTTCAACTGACTGGCTCGAAGAGGTAGTTGTCCGCGAAGCCGGTGCAACTGTCTACAACAACTGGATCGCACACAAGAAGGGTGCTTACTTCTCAGATGCTCCAATCATCCACGCAATGAACACAGTGTGGGGTTGGATGGGTAACTCCAAGTATGTTGGCAAGGTTTCGACCATTGCTACAACATCATTCCAAGATGCAGTCACCGGAATTCCTTCAGGTGGTTGCATGCAGCTTCAGCAGGCATCGTTCATCGCTGCCTCATTGCCTAAAGGTTCTGTTGTTTCACCAACTGGCGATGCATGGGTTTACTACCTCCCAGGTATCAATCCAGCTGTAACAACACCTGTTGAGGGTGGCGGAGAGTTCTACCTCGCCTTTAACTCAAACAAGGCAACTGTTGAAGTTCAGACCTTCCTCTCAACACCACAATGGGCAGTCAGCCGCATTAAGGCTGCAGGTTCCAACGGTGGTTGGTTGAGCGCTAACAGTGGCGTACCTGCTGCAACGTATTCCAATCCTTTGGATGCTTTGTCTGCTAAGTACCTCTCTGATCCACATTCAACCTTCGTATTCGACGCATCCGACGCTATGCCAGCTGCTATCGGAAACGGGGCTGAATGGACTGGATTCACCGACTGGTTCGCAAATGGAACACCAGTGAAGACAGTTGCTGCAAAGATCGACGCAGCTTGGCCATCAGCAAGCAACTAAATAAGTAGATAGCAGGTCCAAGTAATGGCGGGGGCCAAGGAGCCCCCGCCATTACTTATATAAATAATTCGGGTTAGTAGATGAGAGAGAGTCCATGCCTAGTTTCTGGAGCGATAATCTTCCCAAGCTCGGGCAAATGTTTGCCGCGATTGCCATCTTTCTCGCAGTTCTAACTGCAATCTTCTTCTTAGCAGGTCGAGCAAATGGTAAGAGACAACGTCCAATTGCAATCGTCGTCTTCTTAGGCCCAGCCTTGATTCTTCTTCTCTTTGGTCTGCTGGGTCCAGCTATTCGCACCTTACTTCTAAGTTTTAAAGGCTCTGCCTCCAAACACTGGGTTGGATTTAACAACTATCAGTGGCTATTTACTGATCCGAGCATGCGCATCGTGTTGCGAAATACCGTCTTTTGGATTCTCCTTACTCCAATCATCACCACTGGGCTAGGGCTGCTTCTTGCGATTCTCTTAGATCGCATGCGCCGAGAGTCTGTAGCTAAATCTTTAATCTTTATGCCGATGGCTATCTCATTCGTTGGCGCCTCGATAGTCTGGGAATTTGTTTATAAGTTCGCCAACCCAAACCAACCACAAGTTGGTTTGATGTCATCTATCGCCCATCACCTGGGCTTTGAGCCGCCCAACTGGCTCCTAACGCAACCGCTTAATACCTTTTTATTGATGGTGGTCTTCGTCTGGTCGCAGACCGGTTTTGCGATGGTAATCCTCTCTGCAGCGATCAAAAATGTGCCTGCAGATATCATGGAGGCTTCCTCGCTCGACGGAGCAAGTGGATGGCGTTTATTCCAGGGAATTACCTTCCCTATGGTCCGTTCAACCTTCATTGTCGTGCTTGCAACTATGGTTGTTGCAACTCTTAAACTCTTCGATATCGTCCGCGCTTCCACTGGTGGAAATTTTGGAACATCAGTTCTCGCAAATGAAATGTATTCAGAGACCTTTATTCGTTATGACGCTGGTCGAGGTGCTGCAATGGCGATCATTCTCTTCTTGCTTGTTATCCCAGTTCTGGTCTACAACATTATAAATCTACGTCGGGAGCGGACAATCGCATGAGCCTATTAACTCGCAATAAAGCTCCCAAGCTCGCCGAGCCTAACGCCGGTCGTAAACTCTTTGGAAGCCGTGGCGCAACCATTACGGTATGGATTATCGCTATCTTTTGGACAATTCCAACCTTGGGACTATTTACAACATCTTTTCGACCTAAGGAAGATATCTCTTCAAATGGCTGGTGGAATCTATTTGTCCACCCCCACTTCACTCTAGGAAACTACTCTGCGATCTTCAGCACAAGTACAGTGAGTGGAATTCCTAACGGAATCATGCCTTACGTCATCAATTCTTTTGTTATTACGATCCCCGCTGTCATTTTCCCAATCACCCTTGCCACCATGGCCGCTTACTGCCTGGCCTGGGTAAAGTTTCGGGGTAGTGACGTAGTTTTCTACGGAATCTTTGCGCTGCAGATTGTCCCCATTCAAGTTGCCTTGGTCCCGCTCCTCAATCTCTTTACTGGTGGGGTGCATATTGGCAGTGTGACTCTGGTCCCCGCGCTACACATTGCCGGCAAGTTTTTAGGTATTTGGGTACCACACACCATGTTTGCCCTGCCTTTGGCAATTTATCTCTTACACAACTTCATTTCATCACTTCCACGAGATCTGATGGAAGCGGCCAATGTTGATGGCGCCAGCCATTTCATGATCTTTCGTCGAATTGTTCTTCCACTCTCGGTGCCGGCTATTGCGGCTTTTACGATCTTCCAATTTCTCTGGGTGTGGAACGACCTGCTAGTTGCGCTGACATTCACAGGTGGAACTGAAGGTATTGACCCACTCAACAACAAGCTGGCGGGACTTGCTGGTACTTGGGGAAGTCACTGGGAGCTACTGACGTCGAGCGCCTTCGTCACCATTCTGGTGCCGCTCATTGTCTTCTTCTCGTTGCAACGTTACTTCGTTCGCGGCCTGCTTGCTGGTTCTGTTAAATAGTTAACACTGTAGCCAGATGGTTGTGTTGCCTGCGATAGCCAACCGACCATCACGAAGTGAACTTCCACTTGCCGATTCGAGCAAGATTGAATTCCCTGATACCGACATCTCTATCGTTGCTTCCGTTGTATTAACAACAACTTCTAACCCCGGTTCGCGGGTAAAGTGCAGCAAACCCGCAGGTGCATCAATCCACGTCAAACTGCCTTCACCGCCAAGGGCAGGATGCGAGTGACGAAGCGAAAGGCTCTTTTTATAGAGCGCCCAGCTGCTAGATGGATCCTGAACTTCAACATCCATGGCGTACTGCGCCCAATCTACGGGTTGAGGTAACCATGGTGTTGCGTTGCCGTATCCGTAATTAGGAAGTGTTGAATTCCAAGGTATGGGCACTCGGCATTCATCGCGCCCCTTGTCGGCCCCGCCGCTACGAATAAAAGCTGGATCTTGGCGCGCGGCATCGGGAAGATCGGCGCTCGGCAAGCCCAGTTCTTCGCCTTGGTAAATGTAAATTCCACCTGGCAATGAATGAGTCAACATGGCAAGGGCACGAGCTTGGCGAGCACCACCTATACGAGTAACGACACGGGGAGTGTCGTGATTGTTAAGCACCCAGGTAGCAGGTGCCTTTACATCCGCTAACTCTGCGAGAGTTCGTTCGATACTGGCCTTCATGGCTGGCGCATCCCAACCCATCATCATGAAATTGAAATTAAAGACTTGATTAAGTTCACCTGCGCGCACATATCGTGCGGCTCGGCTCGATGGATAAACAAATGCTTCAGCGACCGCCATTCGATCTCCAGGATATTGATCAAGAATCTGGCGCCACTTGCGATATATGTCATGGACTCCTTCACGATCGAAGAATGGGATATCAGCCAACAACCCAGCTCGTTCGCTCTCGCTAATTTCTAGGAAATCTAAACGCAAAGCATCTACCAGGCGCTCGGGATTGCGATGATCGATCGAAATATCTTCCTTCACGCAGCCGTGCGCTACATCAATACGAAAACCATCTACGCCTAAGTCGAGCCAGAAGCGCAGAGTCTCTTCAAAATCGGCGGCAACATCTGGGTTGTTCCAGTTCAGATCAGGCTGGCTGGAATCAAAGAGATGGAGATACCACTGCCCATCAAGAGTTCGGGTCCATGCCGGACCACGGAAGATTGAAATCCAATTATTAGGAGGGATCTCACCGTTCTCGCCCCGGCCATCATAGAAATGGAAGCGGGAACGTGCGCTAGATCCCTTGGGGGCCGCGAGCGCCTCTTTGAACCAGCGGTGCTCTGATGAAAAATGATTTGGAACAATGTCGGTGATGAATTTAATCCCATGGGAGTGAGCAGCATCGATTAACTCTTTGGCATCTAAGAGCGTTCCAAAGCGGGGATCCACATCACGAGGATCAGAGACGTCATACCCACCATCATTATTCGGAGATGTATAGAAAGGGCTGAGCCAGATGGCATCGACACCGAGATCCGCCAGATATGGAAGTCCCGCAATCACACCCTGCAGATCACCTTCGCCATCGCCGTTGCTATCACGGAACGAACGCGGGTAGACCTGATAGATCGCGGCATCGCGCCACCACACTGAAGAATTCATAGGACAATCCTAACGATACGTACTCATGGATTAAGATCTCGCTATGACCTTTGTGAAGCGCACCGAACTTCAAATGTTTGATGGTCGACAGATTTTCTATTATGACCGGGAATCTATTTCCCGCACCGCAATTGATTCGCGCCCCTTTGAACCTCGCCCATTACCAGGCGATATGCGCGAAGATCTTCTCACTGGAGAATGGGTCGCGATGGCAGCCCATCGCCAAACACGGGCATTCTTGCCCCCCAAGGAGTTCTGTCCTCTCTGTCCGACAACGAGTGACTTTGGTACTGAAGTAGCTGACTCTTCCTTCGAGGTCGTCGTCTTCGAAAATCGATCACCTGCCTTTGCTGCGCCTTCAGATCAGCTTGCCCCTGAAACCATCCAGGCGTTGGGTCGCTGCGAAGTTATTGTCTTTTCCGACCAACATGAAGGTAGTTTTGGGAAGCTCGAACTCGCGCAGATGCGTACGGTATTAGCAGCATGGATTGATCGCACGCGTGAAATCTCTAAGTTGCCATATGTAGAGCAGGTATTTGTCTTCGAAAATCGCGGTGAAGAAGTTGGGGTAACACTCAACCATCCACATGGTCAGATTTACTCATACCCATTTATAACTCCTCGGACTATTAAGATGTTGCAGACCGCCCAAGCACATTTCATAAAAACAAGAACACCACTACTTACAAGCATCATTGCGCGCGAGATCAATGATGAAGTGCGACTAATTGCACAAAATGAACACTGGGTTGCATATGTTCCCTTTGCCGCTCGCTATCCATTTGAAATACATGTCGCACCAAAAGTTTTTGTTCCAGATCTTGCTGAGCTGACCGATATCGTCGCTGATGCATTTCCAGAGATTGCCAAAGAGGTACTCCTGCGCCTCGATGGAGTCTTTGGAATCCCAATGGCCTATATCGCAGGATGGCACCAAGCACCGGTTCGAACTGGGCGCGATATATTAGGTTTGCATTGGCAGATCACTAGCATCAGGCGCGCACCGGGAAAGCTTAAGTACTTAGCAGGATCCGAAGCAGCTATGGGGGCATTTATCATGGACCTTAAGCCAGAACAATCCGCAGAACAGTTAAGAGACGTTCAGCTCTAACCAAGCCATTTCTAGTTCATCAAATTCACGTTTCAAATTCTCTTGTTCGGCGTGAAGTTCAATCAATTTGTTGTGGTCGGTGGTCACCGAGTTAAGTTCATCTGAGATCTCGTTGATTCTCATCAAACGGCGCTCCATCTGCTTCTCCAGGCGTGCGATCTCTTTCTTAAGAGCTTTCTGCTCCAGAATGCTCGACTCTTTTTTAGCGCCAGATTCCTTCTGTGTAGTGGCCAAACCAGAGCGCCGAAGCTCGAGGTACTCATCGATGCCGCGAGGTAGGTCTCTCAGGGATTTGTCTCCTACCAGGCCAACAAAGGTGTCACAAACTCTCTCTAGGAAATAGCGATCGTGTGAAATAACCAAGAGGGTGCCACCGAAAGAGTCCAATAAATCTTCGAGTGCGGTCAGGGTTTCGACATCAAAGTCGTTCGTTGGTTCATCGAGTAGCAGAACATTGGGGCTATCCATGAGCAAACGCGTGAGTTGGAGTCGGCGGCGCTCACCGCCAGATAAATCTCCTACCGGAGTCCACTGTTGATCTTTATTAAATCCCAGGCGTTCGCAGAGTTGACTGGCGGAAAGTTCTTTTCCATTTCCCAGCTGCACTCGATTGGCAACCTTTTCTACAGCTTCAAGAACACGCCAGGTGGGATCTAACTCTTCTAAGTGTTGCGAGAGATAGGCAGCTTTAACGGTAACACCGGTGATGAGTTTTCCAGAGGATACTTTTCCTTCGCCGTTTAATACTTTCATAAGGGTGGTCTTACCAGCGCCGTTTACTCCAACTATTCCGATGCGATCTCCCGGACCAATATTCCAATAAATTTTCTCTATAAGTTCTAACTCACCCGCCTTAATAGTGGCTTGATGTAGTTCGTAGACGGTGTTACCCAAACGGTTCGCGGCAAAATTGAGAAGTTCGGCTTCATTACGAGGTGGGGGTTCATTTGCAATCAAAGTATTTGCGGCATCGATGCGAAACTTAGGCTTCGAAGTTCGCGCAGGTGCCCCGCGTCGCAGCCAGGCCAACTCTTTGCGAATCAACATATTGCGTTTGCTATCTTCCACCGAGGATTGGCGAGAACGTTCGGCTTTAGATAGTACGAAGGCCGAATAACCGCCTTCGTATTCCAAGACTTTTCCGCCGACCACTTCCCAGATCTGATCTGAGATCTCGTCCAAGAACCATCGATCATGCGTTATTACTACAACAGAGAGACCAGCGCGAGATTTTAAATGTGAGGCGAGCCAAGCCACGCCTTCAACATCTAGGTGGTTTGTTGGCTCATCGAGCAAGATGAGATCGAGATCTGAGACCAACAATTTTGCCAGGTTGACGCGGCGACGTTCGCCTCCCGAGAGCGAGTGAAATTTGCGATCAAGCAGATCGTCGCTATGCCCATCAAAGAGGCCCTGTAACACCTCCCGGATGCGACTATTGCTAGCCCATTCATGCACAGGCAGGTCACCGAGGACTACCTCCCGAATAGTTGCTCCAGCGGCGGCATTATCGGCCTGACTCAGTATTCCTATGTGAACCGAATTAGATTTAGCAACACGACCTTCATCTGGCTCAAGGGTGCCCGCCATTATCTTCAAGAGCGTGCTCTTGCCATCACCATTGCGGCCGACAACGCCAATCCGCTCACCTTGAGCGACGCCGAGTGAGACGCCATCCAAGAGTGGGCGGATATCGAAGGATTTCGAGACCGACTCTAAGTTAAGTAAATTCACTGCCCTCAGTCTGTCATGGAATTGTCACTCGCGATTTACGCCTTTAAGAATTTGAAGGCGCTGATCCCAAGGTGACGCTAAATACCTTGCTGCTGCCGGCGGGAAGGGTCACGGTGATCGAGACAGTACTCCCTGGAGCATAAGCTCGAATGCGAACAATCGCAGTTTCTGCATCTGGAATTCGGCTTCCTCCAATAGTGGTGATGATCGCTCCTACTGGTATTCCAGCCTTTTCTGCCGCTCCACCAGCTACAAGTTGCGAAATACTAGCTCCGACGCCAGTGAAGTTCTGGTTGAAATAGACCCCGAGTACCGGTCTGGTTGAGGTATGAGTGGGACTGGTAATGATCTCATTGATAGTGCGTTGCGCCTCGTTCACGGGAATCGCAAAGCCAAGACCAATCGAACCTGCAGTTGTACCCGTAGAGGCATTAGATGCAATAGCGCTGTTAATTCCGATCATGCGCCCTTGAGAGTCGGTCAATGGTCCGCCTGAATTACCAGGGTTGATAGCTGCATCAGTTTGAATTGCATCAACATAAGACTGCGTTGTTGCATTGGAACTCTGGGTAGTCACAGGTCGATTGAGCGCTGAAACTATCCCTGCAGTCACGGTGCCTGTTAATCCGAGTGGTGATCCAAAGGCGATCACAGGATCTCCGATAGAGATAGTTGAAGAGTCGCCGATTGCGATCACGGGAAGATTAGGAGTCGCAACATGAAGGACGGCAAGGTCATATGAAATATCGCGGCCAACAAGCGTTGCTGGAACCTTTGTTCCATTATTTAAATCTATGTTAAGGGTGTAGGGATTTCCGGCAACCGTTAGCGCATCAATGACGTGGTTATTTGTGACGATGTAGGTGCCCGTTGCATCCGACTTAATGATTTCGCCAGAACCAGTATCACCCGAACCCGTGCTATCTAAAACATCAACCGTAACGACCGAAGGTGCAACTTTATTGACAATATTCTTTAAAGAGCCATTGCCTAGACTTACGACTGTACGATTACTGGCACATGTTCCTGTTGTGCTGGCGTAGAGAGCACCTGTGCTGTTATCAGCGCAAGCCGTGACGACGCTCGATGAGGTCAAACTATTAGCGGCGGTGGCCACTCCACCAATAGCGGTGGCTCCGGCTATGAAGCCGATGGTGAGCTTAGAGATTGTGCTCAGGCCATTGATCTTCTGAAAGATTGACATTGAATTATCCCTTTCGTCATTAAGTTAGCTAGGAACCATTTAAACCTTTAGATCCTAAAGAATACGCAATGGTTCCTAAGAATTCTCTGAGAGCGATTCCGGTAGCTCCATCTGCCAGACTGCAGGTATCGCTAGCAGGATCACGATAACAAGTAGAGATACCCCAGCAAAGATAAGCATGGTGTGACTCACGCCTAACACGCTAGCTAGTGGAGCGGCTATAGCCAGCCCAACGGGGCGCAAGAGCATGGTTCCCATCCCGTCGAAGGCGGAGGCGCGAGAGAGGGCTTCGCGGGGAATCGTGCGTTGGAAGGCGGTGCCCCAGAGTGCACCCCAAAGGTCAAGGGTAATCCCCCATAAGAAGGCGCTAATGCAGATAACCACCAAGGGCTCAGGTTTAGAGAGAACCAGGAGATAGGCGGTCACGGTTAGGGAAATGAACATGAGAAAGCGCATCTGGTAGCGAATTTTAATTCGGATCGCTAAGAGGGAACCGACGACATATCCGATTGATTCACAGGTAAGCACAATCGCCCAAGATTTGGCTCCATGAAAGTACTTGAGCGCGATAACAGGGCCGAGAACATCTTGAGCACCAGCCCAGACCATGACGATAAAAGAGAACCCTGCAACTGTTACGACTATCCACGGAAAGGAGGAGAAGACGCGCCAACCTTCACGCATATCGGCTCGGACCGAACTCCCCGTTTCAGCCCGGGCAGGGGTGAGGTGTCTAAAACTAATAACGAGAGTTCCTGAAATTATAAATGTTAAGGCATCTATAAAGAGCGCAGCGGTGCTGCCAAATGCACTAATCAAGTATCCGCCAACAGCCGTTCCACTGATCAGCGCAAAGTTGGCAATGAATTGATTGATCGCATTTCCCTGCTGCAGCTGCTCTTCGGGAAGTAGCGCTGGAAGTGCGCCGGAGAAAGCTGGCCAAAATATTCCCCACATCAAACCGAAGCCGATATTAGAAAAGAGTAGAGCGGCGATCGGCACGTGACCAGTATGGAAAAAGTAAACTTGAACCATAAGGATTGAACCGCCAGTTACGTCCGCAATCGCCAACATTTTTAGACGGCCATATTTATCTGCGATCACCCCGCCAAAGGGAAGCATGCACAAGAGGGCAACGGTCAAAGCACCTAAGACAAAACCTAACTCTTTTGCACTGCCATGAGGCAGATGCAAAATTCCAAAGGCGAGCGCGATAGGCCCCATTCCGTTACCGAAATTGGATATGAAACGGGCGAGATAAAATCTCTTGATATACCGCTGGCTGAGAGTGGCGCGAACGGTCATTTGGATGTCTTGGACTCAATATCTTTAAGAACGCGATGGATATCGGAAGCAATCTGTTTCAATTCAATAATCTCTTGTTGATTGAGGGCACGAGCTTCCTTAGCCAATTCAAACTCGCCTAGTGAGGCGGTATGAGTTTCAGTAATCTTCTTCTCTACTGATGCAGAGGCAACATTCTGCCCAACCATAATAATTGAGAGAAGAACCAGTTGTAAGAAGGTTTGAGCGACCCAGGCGACGATCGTTATCAAATCCCCAGTCTTGAGGGCAGCTGGCAGAGAGATCAGGGCGATAGCCGCAAATGCATATGCGCACCACATCGTTGCAACACCAGATGTAATCTTTGCTGCCAGGCCAGTATTAAATGCATTCACTCTTTGGAGAGTCTTTTTGAGCATGAATGAAGTTTAATGAAGCTGAACTAATTCACCCCGTACATACTTATGAGTCGCTTGACCTCTTAAAACATGAACACCGCCGACTCCATGTACAGAAAAGGTCAGCGTTTCGAAGTTAGTTCGAGGATCCAAACCTGCTACTGCCGCAGTCATCTCATCTACTCCTATTACGCTGACCCCTTCTGGTGCGTGAACCATCAACTTCGCGGCGCTATCTGGAATCCAACCGAAGAATTTGTTGTAGTGCGGGATGGTGCGTAACGTGGGAAGGAGGTTGAGCCCTGGTGTTCCAACAGCGCTCTGCTTGCGAAAATTTGGGATATCACCTGAAAAGGCCATTGCCCCTGCGCTGCACCCTGCCAGGGCACTTCCGCTGCGCCAATTACGCTCGATCGCTTCCCAAACAGGGGTGTTTGTCAGTGAGGTAGCTAGGTAGGAAGGGTCGCCACCGGAGATATATATAAGTCCAGCTCCCTCGATCAATGCCGCCAGATCCTCGCGCATCGCATCGCTACGCGAAAGCACCGGGAGAAAGACCTGCTCGGTATTTAACCGCTCTGCCTGAGCTGCACCTAACTCTTCCCAATAACGCAAGCGATCGATGCTCTCACGCCCCGCAGCAAGTGGTAACTGCACATAGCGGTTCTTTAATCCACGCTCTATGCCGCTTCTCAGCAATTCACCCTCTAAGTCAGCCATTCCAGGCAGGTACTCACCTGAACCCACTAGGGCGAGAGCACCAACGTGATCCATGCAGTGACTCTAGTCGGTAAGATTCGCGCCATGCACTTTAGGAGAGTAATCGCGACGATCTCGATCGCAATAACCTTCCTCTCCTTCTCCTTTAACTTCTTTGAGAAGACTGCCGGCGGCGCCATACCTCGTTCTAACGTTCTCAATGGCAGCAAGCAATCCACTGGCGGCGATACCAATATCCTTCTGCTCGGCCTAGATTCACGCCGCGATGCCAATGGAAATGACCTTCCCCGCAAACTTCTCGATTTGATGCATGTCGGTTCCAGCTCCTCAGTCGGTGGATACAACACCAACACCATGATCTTGATTCATATCCCTGCCGGCGGAAAGAGCGCCGTAGCAATCTCGATACCACGCGATGACTATGTCGCCGTGGCTGGTTGGGGGATGCAGAAGATTAAAGAGGCTTATGGGTTGGCCAAGTACACCTCTGAGAACGCTCTCATCAAACAAGGTGTCCAAAATCCGCTCCGCGAAAAGCAGAGTCGAGACGCCGGCCGTACCGCCACCATTTCAACGATTACCAATCTCCTCGGCGTACCCATCGATCACTTTGCAGAGGTCAACCTCGTTGGCTTCTACGACCTAGCAACCGCGCTCGGTGGAATTCAGGTCTGCCTTAACCGCGCGGTAAATGACGCACAATATTCTGGAGCAATCTTTCCTGCAGGGCTGCAAACCATCACAGGAGTTCAGGCACTCGAATTCGTGCGCCAGCGCCACGGCCTTCCCAATGGTGATTTAGATCGTACCCATCGGCAACAGGCTTTTATTACTGGGGTCATTACAAAATTCCGTAGCCAAGGAATCTTTGGTGATCTTGGAAAATTGCAATCACTTCTTACCGTCGCCAAGAAAGATGTAGTTATTGATGCAGGGTGGGATGTTCTTGGTTTCTTGCCACAAGCTAAGGCGCTCACAGGTGGTCACATTACTTTCCACACTCTGCCCATCGAAGGTTACGCCCTTCGCAATGGACAAGATGTAAACATCATCGACATCCCAACGGTACGTAAATTTGTTCACGATCTTTTCTATCCGGCTCCTAAAGTCACGACGTCACCGAGGCCCGGGGTCAGCGCTTCGGCAACCCCAAAACCTAAGCCCACAAAATTCAACTTTGCACATTTGGCAAATGGATCCTCTGTAGCCGGTACCGGAATTCCGTGTGTTAATTAATGTATATAGCCTTAGCCGTATTAGTTGGAACGCTCACGGCAGCGCAATCGCGATTTAATGGTGAGCTCTCCTTTCAAATTCATAATGGAATCGCTGCGGGTTTAATCTCAAATACAGTCGGATCTATCGTATTAATAGCTATTGCCCTGCTCTTCAAAAAGGAGCGCGAAGGTATTTCGCGCACGATCGCCGCGGTTAGATCGAAACGGCTAGCCTGGTGGGAGATGTTGGGAGGACTGGGCGGCACCATATTTCTCTGTACGCAAGGAGTAACAGTTCCAGAAGTGGGAGTTGCTCTCTTCACAATTTCACTTGTCGGGGGTCAGACAGCATCTTCGCTATTGGTCGATAAAATTGGCTTAACACCTTCTGGCAAAAAGCCAGTAACTTTTGCGCGAATATTGATTGCAGCGGTAACCCTGTCATCGGTTTCTATCGCGGTATATCCGGATTTAAGTAACTCGACCTTTAAGATTCTGCCGATTTTACTGGCCATTATTGCTGGGATAGTCGTTGCTTTTCAGCAGGCAATAAATGCCCGGGTAAATGTCGTCTCACAACGTCCTTTAGCAACAACTTTCTTCAATTTTATTATTGGAACCTTCTTTTTGATTATTGCTCTAGCAATAAATCTAAGTAGGGGTGGGACTATTGGTCGGCTTCCGACAGCTCCCTGGTTATATCTGGGTGGTCTCTTTGGGCTTACCTTTATCGCAGTATCCGCCTATACCCTTAAACATATTGGGCTACTTAATTTCATTACCTTTAGCGTGAGCGGTCAATTAATTGGTGCGTTGCTATTTGATTGGTTGGCTCCTGCTGCTCATACAACGGTCAGCGGTTATCTATTAACAGGAACCGCGATGACGATGTGCGCAGTGATCGCATCGCGGTTCATGAATGTAAGACGTGGAGTTAGAGCTTAAGCAGCTGCTCGCTCTTTTGCAGCGCTCTTAGCGGCGGCAATAGAAGCGCTCTTATGCTCAACGAAATCTGCCATTGCGGGAACAACGCCTGCAAGACCGAACTCGGACAAGATGACTTCTACATCGGTTGCGCCGATGGATCCGAAGACCTGCTTTAAATATCCAGTCTGCCAATCCCAACCAGCTCGTGGTGCACCCTCTGCATAAGATCCACCTTGAGAGACGATCACTGTGACTTTGCCAGTTACCTTCGTTGCTCCGGGCATCATGATCTGATCGATCCAGGCCTTAAGGACTGATGGCACGGCAAAGTTCCACATCGGAGTTGAGATCAAAATGTGCTTGGCGTTGTTGACCTCTTCCACCAAGGTGGTACGAAATTCATGTTTGGCTTTCATAGAAGCGGAGCGATCGGCTTCTGGGGTGTAGCCAGCGTTGATTGTCTCGCCATCAAGGTGGGGGATGGAATCTTGCGCCAGATCCCGAGTGATGATTACTGCACCTGGGTTCTTTTCGGTGAAGACAGCGAGGAATTCCTTAGAGATTGAGCGTGAGATGGAGTGATCCCCCAGCGGGCTAACCTCAATATGTAGCAAATCTGACATTTTTTACCTATCTATTAGTTGATAAACCTATGATAGTTGAAATTTCAACTATTTGCCACTTCAAAAGAGTGAGATACTTGCCATCTCATGCCAAAGATTCAAGCTCCGACACTTGCCCTGCATCGCGAATTGCGCCGACAGCAACTTATGAGTGCTGCCATGGAACTTGCAATAGCAGATGGCGCAGAATCAATTACTGTTGCAGCGGTCGCCGCCAAGGCTGGACTCGCTCGCAGTTCTATCTACGAATATTTCGCATCGAGCGCGGATCTGGTTGCGGATCTTGTTCTCGAGGAGCTCGAATATTACACGCGTCGCCTTGGCGAAGCAGTTGCAGATGCCACCGATCCTTACCTGCGCATCGAACTCTGGATCACAGAGAGTCTGCGTTATGTCGCCGATGGTCGCCATATGCTGGTGAAGTCGCTAAACACAATTAGTACACCTGATGAACGTAAAGATGAGATCGTCATGGGTCACCGTCGCATGATGGCACCACTACAAGATTCTTTGGCTGGAACAGGTATTACAAATATCCGAGCCGCAGCGGCGCTCTTGGCGAGTGTTACTGATGCTGCATCAGTCAGAATAGATGCTGGAAATGACGCAGAGCTCGAAATCCAAAGCGCAGTTGCATTCGCGCTAGCTGGACTCCGAGCTCTACCTAGAAACTAGTTAATTACATCGCTGAGAAGGTAAACGGGATCGTCTGATCCTGTGACTTATCTCCAGCAGCATTGTGATCATTGGTTATAAAGAAGACACAGGTGGTGTGAACACAGTCGCCTTTAGCGAAATAAGGAACTGGCTTAAACTTAACCGCACCTTTACCCGAGGTAGCACCTTGAGCAAGATCTGCCTTTACATTCGAAACCCAAGCTTGTGCGCTCTGGTCTGAATCGCAGACAGTAGGTGTTGCACCCTTTGTCTTTGGCGCCATGCACTCTTCAATATAAACACCGTTCTTTACAGGCAACTTGGCAAACTTGAAAGTTACTACGGCACCCTTTTGGGGCAGATTCTTGGTTGGGGTCGCAGTAACAACTGCCTTGGCGTTTGCTAAAGGTGCGGCTGCTACTACGAGTGCTATTGCTAGAGCAGCTATGAGTTTCCTCTTCATTTATATATCTCTTTTCTAGTGGGTGATCTTAGTTATTTACTAAACGTGATGGGTATTTTTATATCGTGTGTGCGATCCTGAGTTCTGGTGTGGTCGGCCCGAACGTAGATGGCACATTGAACTGTGCGGCAATCCACTTTTCCGATCATGGGTTGCACCTTTAAACCAACTGAGAAAGTTCCCCCAGATTTATAGGGAATAGCTAAATTCTTGCCGTAACTTGGTGGGTTTGACGAGATCCAAAATGAAGCGGCACCAGAGCCCGTCATATTTTCTCCGCCACCACAAACACTGGGCAGAGTTCCTGCCGGAACAATCTGACACATTTCAACATATATGCCGACTGTCTTATCGAAGCCTTTTCCCGAAACGGTAATTGCTGCACCAGAACTCACCTGTGACGTTTTGTTGGCTGTAAGTACTTCACCATTCTGACCTGTTACAGAAATGGCTGTTCCTTTGTGAACCAAGAAAAAAGCGGTGAGGACCACAGCGACGGCGAGAAGTACCAGCCCATAGAGAACGAGTACTCGCTGGGATTTCATGGCGCTAATCTAAGAGAAACTTTGGGTTTTCGCTCCGACAACTTCGCCTCCCATGTCGGAAAAGGAGGTGCCAGAATACGCTGGTGAGATCACGGGTGGTTATTGCAGTCGCATTGAGTGCGATTATCCTCACCTTTTCTCCGACAGCAGAGGCTGCGGTGTCGGATATAAATGCCAGCCAGATCTCCTTACCAGTTGTGCACAGCGGGGAGATCGCGCGATTCAAACGGGTGGTCGCTCTGGCCAATGGCGCTGCAGAGATTGTAGCCGCGCTTGGATATAAGAATATTTTGGTAGGTCGTGATATCGCCTCCACCATGCCAGAACTTAAAAATATTCCAATTGACGAATCGGCGATGCAAGTTTCCGCAGAGGCGGTACTTTCGCAGCGACCGGATCTGGTATTTATAGATTCAAATACAGCTCCCGCTACGGCCATTGCAACTCTTAAAGCTGCACACATTCAGATTGTTCTTGTTCCCAGTGCTTTCACCATGGCAGATATTTACGCAAAGGAAGAGGTAATCGCTAAGACTTTAGCCGTGCCCAAAGCTGGTGCGGCGCTGGAAGCACAAGTGAGCTCATTCAAGAGGGCCAAGACTGGGATAAAAGTTGCATTCCTTTATATGCGTGGGACCGCTTCTATCTATCTCATAGGTGGGCCGGGATCCGGAGCAGATTCAATTCTGCAGGCAGATGGATTTATTGATGTGGGAGCGGCACAACTCAAGAGTCCATTCAACGCCCTTACCGCCGAAGAGTTAATCAAACTGCAGCCTGATGTCTTGCTACTTATGACAAAGGGATTGTTCTCTGTCGGGGGAATTAAAGGACTGGTGCAATTTCCCGGAATTGCACAGACTCCCGCTGGCCAGCATCATCGAGTTGTAACTGTCGACGATTCGCTACTGCTCTCCTTTGGCCCACGCACGATCCCGATGGCTAAAGTTTTGCGCCCACTCTTGATTGCTGCGGCGAAATTATGAAGAAGTTACTTATCTATCTCGGTGGATTTGCTCTCCTGCTCTTCTTATTTTGGCTCTCACTTGAAATCGGCATTCTGCAGCTGCAAAGTTCGGTCTTTTCGCTCATTGGTAAGCACAACGTTGATGCAACAACCGTTTGGCAGGTGCGATTTCCCCGCGCTCTAGGAGCGGTGATAATTGGTGCAGGTTTAGGAGTTGCAGGTGCGGTGGCCCAGGGTATCTTCCGCAATCCATTGGCCGAGCCCACCCTCATCGGTCTATCTAGCGGCGCCACCCTAGGAACCATTGCCCTTATCGCTTCTGGTGCCTCGGTCTATGGAACACGCTCAAATATAGGATCCGCGGTGCTGGCAGCAGCGCTAACCGCACTATTAGTTCAATGGATTGCGCCCGGTAAAGGTTTTGGATTCTTGCTCACCGGTATCGCGGTATCTGCGATTTTTACCTCTTTCGCTGGATTGCTCATATCCATGTCTCCCAAACCAAGCATTCAATCCATTACCTTTTGGAATTTTGGTTCTCTCACGCTTCTCAACAATGCCACCGTGGGAATGATCGCACCATATATCGAAGTCGGAATCATCATCTGCTTCCTGGTATCTCGTCGTCTCGATATCTACTCACTGGGTGAGAGCTCTTCGCATTATCTGGGTGTGAATCCAAAGCGATTACGACTGTATGCGATTATCGGACTCGCCTTCTTAATCGGTGCATCGGTTAGCGCTGTTGGAACGATTGCGTTTATCGGGTTGCTCGTACCCCACATTGTTCGCCTGCCTGCTGATCGGACCTGCCCATCGGAAGGTGTTATCTCTTAGCGCGCTAGTTGGAGCAATCGTTCTATTGCTCGCTGATCTGCTTGCACGTACCCTCTTTCAACCTAATGAAATCCCGTTGGGTTTGCTGACATCGCTCCTTGGTGCTCCAGCTCTCATCGTTCTCCTCCGCATTAAACGCGCCTCGTGGGTGAGCCATGATTGAGATTAAAGGACTTTCCTTTGCTCGAGGTAACCACCAGATATATAAAGATTTTTCCGCCCAACTCGATGTGGGCGAAGCCGTACTTCTCACTGGGCCCAATGGCTCCGGCAAAAGTACCTTGATTCAATTAATTGGTGGCTTGCTCCAACCTCAGTCAGGCGAAATCTTGATTGATGGGAGCGCTATCAGCTCTTTAAGCACCAAGGAGCAAGCGCTTGTGCGTGCAATCGCTCCGCAGCGCCGCGCTTTCACATTGGCGTATACCGTTAGCGAAGTTCTGCACTTCCTTCCGAAGAAGATGAGAGTTTCAGATAATTCGCATCTCATTGAACAATTGGGTTTGACAGATTTACTGAATAAGAAAGTCACCGAACTATCTATCGGACAACAAGAGAGAGTGAGCCTGGCGCTAACGCTGCGCCAACGCGCAAAATATTATCTTCTGGATGAACCATTGAGCGCTCAAGATACAGAATCGAGCGCCAATATTTTGGAGTTAATAAATGAGCTTAGGAAAGAGAATGGCGTCCTGGTGATTTCTCATAATCAGGACGCCATCTTTAAATACTTCGATCGGGTTATTAGCCTCGCTTAGCCTGACTTGGCTTTCCAGCTTTAAAAGGCTTTCCGCCAGCTTTAGCAAATTTCTTTGGGCCAGCAGCAGGCTTTCCGGTGCGTGCACGGGATTCAGCCTTTTCCAAAGCAATGCGCTTCTCAAGTGGCATCCGGGGAGCCTTCTTTGCGGGACGAGCTAAGCCTTCGACGCGACCGCGATTTCCTGCAGGAGTTGCGCTCTCTTCACGAGTGCGTGAATCTCTTGCTTTGTCTTCCCACTTCTTAGGTGCAGAACGGAATGGACGCTCGTTGCGATCTGCGGCTGGACGACGCTCGCTACTAAAACTGCGCTCAGCACTAGGACGACGTTCTTCGCGCGGAGCTTGGTATGAACGCTCTGGGCGCTCTGTGCGCTCGACACGAACTTCAGCACCCTCAGCCTTGGTTGGGCTTTCAAAACGGCCGCCGCCAGATTTGCGGGCTTTGAAATTGCCATCACGGTTACCGCGATCATTGGAACGACTACGGCTTCCTGGCTTGCGATCATTGCGAGATGGCTTTTCTGCCTCTACCGCAATAGGAATTCCTGAAGGCTCTTGCGCGCCAGTGATCTCGTGGAGCTTTGGATCTCCGGGGCGAACGTTGTTCTCGATTAACTTCACAGCAGCACGGTTGGTAATTCCAAATACCGCTTTCTTCTGCTTGTGTGTTGCAAGAGTAACTACTGTTCCTGTTGCACCAGCACGCGCAGTACGTCCTGCGCGGTGGAGATAATCTTTATGATCTGCTGGAGCATCAACGTGAACGATAAGTGAGACATCATCTACGTGGATACCGCGTGCGGCAACATCTGTTGCAACAAGCGCTGAAGCCCGACCATCTTTGAAGGCTTTTAGAACGCGGGTGCGCTGACCTTGAGATTTTCCGCCATGAAGCACGCCTACTGGCACGCCGCTGCGAAGCATCTTTTCGGCGAGCTTATCGGCGCCATGCTTGGTTCGAACGAAGAAGATTGTGCGGCCATTGCGGGCAGCAATTTGGGCCGAGATCTCATCTTTATGTTGTTGATCTAGTAGCAAGAGGTGATGTGTCATGTCAGCTGCACGAGATTTTTCATTCTCAAGTGAGTGAGTGATTGGATCTTTAAGGAAACGCTTTACGATGGTATCGACATCGCGATCCAAGGTGGCAGAGAACAAGAGGTGCTGTCCGCCTTCTTGAGTGAGAGAGAGAATCTCTTTAACTACTGGCAGGAATCCCATATCAGCCATCTGATCTGCCTCATCGAGAACGGTGATCATGACATCTGAAAGATCGATGTGCTTCTTCTCGAGAAGATCCATCAATCGACCAGGGGTAGCAACAATGACGGGTACGCCGCGCTTGAGCGATTGGATCTGACCGATGTAGGAAAGTCCGCCGGCGACGACCTGTGAAGATAGGCCAATCTTGCGGGCGAGCGGTGAAACAACATCATTGATCTGAACCGCGAGTTCACGGGTTGGAGAGAGAATCAGGCCAAGTGGCTTATGAGGCTTTGCGGTACGGCCATTGAGGCGAGTAAGCATGGCCAAGCCGAATGCGAGCGTCTTTCCAGAGCCGGTTTGTCCGCGACCAAGCACATCGCGACCTTTAATCGCATCAGGCAGGGTGGCAGTTTGAATAGGGAATGGGGCGGTCTTGCCTTCGGCTTCAAGAGCCTCGCAGAGCGCAGGGGTAACACCTAAATTGCGGAACGTAGACATAGCTATACCAATCGAGACATAGATGCGTGTCTCGTGGTGCTTATCAGTGAAGACTGACGTAAGACTCGCAAACGAACTTGTTTATGGTGACAAACAGAGGTTCTGTGAGTTGTGTTGCGGATGCAACA
>TBL_comb47_HYPODRAFT_10001695_pt1 | contig 28294 bp, 23 predicted proteins | sample TroBogypolimnion_40_FD_10682 | JGI IMG/M metagenome (IMG submission 10682) | reverse complement strand
AAGTTGCTAGTGGAATTGTACCCTTCGTAAAATAAATTTAGGCGCGGCGCCCAAGGTTTTCGCGCCCGGAGTTTACTTTTTCGTAAATGAGGAGCGCGAAAACCTTGGGCAACAAAGCATAAATTCATTTTACGAAGGGTATATACAGGAAAAAATCATGTACGACATTACTATCATCGGCGCAGGAATTATCGGCTGCGCCATTGCACGCGAACTTGCAAAATATAATTTAAAAATTTGCCTAATAGAAAAAAATGAAGACGTAGGCGCTGAAGCTACCAAGGCCAATAGCGGTATCGTGCATGGCGGTTACGCAGAAAAACCCGGCAGTATTAAAGCAAAATTCAGTTCTAAAGGCAACAGCATGTACCAGCAGCTAAATGCTGAGCTTAATTTTGGCTTTGTCCAAACTGGCTCATTTGTTATTGGTTTCGATGAAAAAGATGCCACGAAAATAAACGAACTTTTTGCTTACGGTCAAAAAAATGGCGTGCCCAATTTGCAAATTGTTGATGGCAATTTTGTTAGAGACAAAGAACCTAATCTCAATAAAGATATTAATATTGCCTTATACTGCCCTACTGCAGGCATAACCTCGCCTTATGAATTTGCAATTGCTTTGGCAGAAAATGCAATTCAAAATGGTGTAGAGTTAAAACTAAATAGCAAAGTTACTGCTATCCAAAAATCACACGATCATTTTATTGTTACCACTAACCAAGAATCACTTACAACAAAAATAGTAATCAACACTGCTGGTTTATATGCCGATGAAATTGCCAAGATGGTTGGCGCGGTTGAATTTACAATTAAACCACGTCAAGGACAGTATTTGGTATTTGATAAAGATCAGGGAGACCTTATTAACAGCGTTATTTTTCAAGTTCCAACTGCAATTAGCAAGGGCATTCTAGTAACTAAAACTTATCATGGCAATTTGCTCATCGGCCCAGATGCAACACCAGCACCAGCAAAAGACTATCTTGACACTGCCAGTCAAAATATTAGCGAAATTATCGAAGCTGCAAAAAAATCTTTTCCTGATTTTGATTTACAAAAAGTAATAACTGCTTTCGCCGGTAATCGCGCCGCTGCAACTACCGAAGACTTCATTATCGAAGAAAGTAAAATAAAAGGTTTTATTAATGTCGCCGGCATCGAATCGCCAGGTTTAACTGCAGCGCCAGCAATCGCAACCTACGTTAGCGAAATCGTAGCAGCAACCAAGCAAGTAAAATTAAGCCCCAAAATTAACTTTAATCCTTATCGCAAAGCATACCACGCAATTGCCAACATGCAGGAGCAAGAACTTAACAATCTAATTAAACAAGATGTAAAATATGGTTGTGTAGTATGTCGCTGTGAAACTGTTTCTGAAGGCGAAATTTGCGATGCCTTACATAGAAACATTCCGATTAATTCATTAGACGCCATCAAACGTCGTACGCGTGCTGGCATGGGCAGATGCCAGAGTGGATTTTGCACCCCAAAAATTATGGAAATAATTCATAATGAACTACAAATTCCAAAAGAAAAAATAACAAAAAAAGGCGGTAAATCATTATTCGTATTTGGTAGGACTAAATAAATGAAAAGCTATGACATCATTGTAATCGGCGGGGGACCGGCTGGCATGGCTGCAGCTTTGGCTGCACACAAAAATCAAGTAAAAAATATTTTAATCATTGAACGCGACCAAGAGCTCGGTGGCATTTTAAACCAATGCATTCATAATGGCTTTGGTGTGCATCATTTCAAAAAAGAATTAACTGGCCCAGAATATAGCGACCTAGTCGCCTTGGAATTACAAAAAACCAATATTGAAGTCATGACCGATAGTATGGTTTTAAAATTGGGCGATGATAAAACAGTTCACGTAATCAATGGCAAACTAGGACTTATAAAAATTAAAGCAAAAGCCATTATTCTTGCCATGGGATGCCGCGAAAGAACTCGCGGGGCAATTAGAATTCATGGTGCAAGACCTGCAGGAGTCTACACTGCTGGAACTGTACAAAGATTAATTAATATCGATGGATATATGCCCGGGAAAAAAGTCGTAATTTTAGGTTCGGGCGATATCGGCTTGATTATGGCGCGGCGGATGACGCTCGAAGGAGCCAAGGTTGAAGCGGTGCTTGAAATCCTACCCTATTCTAATGGATTAACTAGAAATATTGTTCAATGTTTAAACGACTTTTCAATTCCACTTATGCTTTCACATACCATTACTAAAATTCACGGCAAAGAACGTGTTGAAGGTGTTAGTATAACTAAAGTTGATGCAAATTTATGTCCAATTAAAATAACTGAGCAGTTCATTCCGTGTGATACTGTATTATTATCAGTTGGCTTAATTCCAGAAAATGAAATTTCGCGTGCTTATGGCATCATAATTGATCGAAAAACCTCTGGGCCAGTCGTAGGCGAACTAAGACAAACCAGCAAAGAAGGGATATTCTCCTGTGGCAATGTTTTGCATGTTCACGATCTGGTTGATTTCGTCAGCGAAGAAGGCGATCTAGCTGGCTTTGGCGCAGCTCAATATATTCATAATAATTTAAGCCCTGACTTTACGCATACAACCATACCTGGAGAGGGCATAAGCATAGTCGTTCCTCAAAAAATTAACGCTCAAAACGTGACTGACAAAGTCAAATTATTTATGCGCGCAAAAAAAGTTTATACCAATTGTATAATTAATGCCTATATTGGCGATAAACTAGTCGCACACAAAAAAGAAAACAAATTTCTACCAGCAGAAATGGTCTATTTGACTATAAAGAAAGAAGATTTATTTAATAATGCCAACGCGGAAATAGTAATAAAAATCGAACCGGTAAAATAAATATGGAAACACTAATAGATCTGACCTGTATTTGTTGCCCACTAGGCTGTGATTTAAAAATCGACAAGTCTAGCGCTGAATTTATTGTCACTGGCAACAAATGCCCGCGTGGCAAAAAATATGCAATCGAGGAAATTACCGCGCCCAAAAGGATTGTCACCAGCACTGTAAAAATAGTAGGCAGCTGCCGCCCAGTAATCCCAGTAAAAACTGCTGCGCCCATCCATAAAGAAAAAATCTTTACTATTATGGCTATCCTTGCTAACGTTGAAATTACAGCACCAGTTCATATTGGCGATGTTATCGTAAAAAACATAGCCGACACTGGAGTAGATGTTGTAGCCACAAGAACAGAAAAATAAAACTTGTTCCCTTGATTATCATATCTGGAGAGGTGTCCGAGCGGCCGAAGGAGCATGCCTGGAAAGCATGTATACGCGTAAGCGTATCGTGGGTTCGAATCCCACCCTCTCCGCCAGATATCAAGTTACAAATTCCAAATAATTTTTTCTATTAATAACCGAGAAAACAGAATCTTTATATGTCTCTACCCATTTGCGCGGCGGGGCTGCTTTGCTCTCATTCCATTTAAATTCATAAGCAAACAATTTACCTTCGCGCTCCTCAATTAAATCTATTTCCTGTTGTTCCCAAGTCCGCCAAAAATAAGAAGCAGCCTTAATTTCGCTATATGCGCGTTTCTTACATCGCTCTATAAATATAAAATTTTCCCATAGCATTCCAATATCATTTCTCATTTCAATACTATTAAAATTGGAAATAAGCGTATTTCTTATGCCGTTATCATAAAAATAGTATTTACTTTTTTTTGTTATTTCGTTACGTAAATTTCTACTAAAACCACGTAAGTTGTATACAACAAAAGCCTTTTCTAATACATCTAGATACCGCTCAACTGTCTTATAATTTAGCCCAAGCTGTCTTCCCAGTTCACTCAAGGAGACTTCATTGCCAACCTGAAAAGCTAAAAGGCGTAGCAAATCTAAAAGCTTTTTGGAGCCCTTAATACTATCCAATTCTAAAATATCCTTCAGTAAATACGAATAAACTATTTCTTCGAGTAGATTTATTTTTTTATTTTTATCTGCAGCAGCAACTACTTCAGGATAACCACCAAAAATCAGCCATTCGGAAATTTTATCTTTCAACTCATAATCATTATATAATTTAAGCAATTCTAATTGGGCTACTGGATACAAAGTAAGAGTTGTCTTGCGACCGGTCAGAGGTTCACCAATTTGTCCGGCCAACTCAAATGAAGATGATCCTGTTACAATAATTTTTATATTTGGAACCTGGTCAACAAGTATTTTTAAGTTAACACCAATGTTTGGAATTTTTTGTGCTTCATCTATTGCTAATAATTCATATCCAGCAGCATATTCTTTCAATAAATCAAAATCCTGAGAACTTAGTAAATTTTGAATTTTAATATTATCACCCGAATCGAGCTTATATTTTAATCCGCAATTTTCTAAAAATTTTTTCAGCAAGGTAGTTTTGCCTGCTTGACGCGGACCAAAAATAACCAACACCTTATTTGGAACAAGGTAGCTGGCTAAATCATGGTAAAAACGAACAATATCCATATAGTTGAAAAATATCACAATAAATAAATTTTGTCAATTTAAAGGATTATCATTCCTTGAAACAGGATGATTTTGAGGATTGTTATTCCTTGAAATATGGTAATTTTAAGGAATGATATTGCTTAAAACAAGAACACTATCAACTACTACCGGTTAAATAAAGTATCGCAAACAAATATTTTTCAACTCTTGCAAATTGCTACAATTATTAACAGCGAAACAAAATTCTTTTTTATTATGCAACCCCTGCGTATATGAACTAGCAATCTTACGTGCATGCAGCAACGCAAATTTTTCATTCCCTAATAATTTTTCTAGCAGTTGGATGTGACGCATAAAAATAACACCGATTTCCTCCGGGGACGGATCTATAAATTCCTGTTGACGCATTTGGGCAATTAGTTTTTGAATTAACCACGGTTGCCCCACTCCAGCACGAGCAACCATAACTCCAGCACATCCGGTTGCAAACATTTTTTGCAGAGAATTAATACAAAAAACATTGCCATTACCAATAACTGGGATTTTTAACGCCTCAACAAAAAATTGAATCTGATCGTAATGACATGAATCTTTATAGGTTTCATTCCAATGCCTGCCATGCACCACCAAAAAATCCACACCGGCATCACTAACTACTTTGATGATCTCTGCATGAAATTTATCTGGACTATTCCCTTCGACCCTAATTTTTGCCGCTATCGGCAGATGCGTGTTTTTTTTCATAGCACTAAGCAACTTGTAAAGCGTTGCTGGATCAGTTAAAAGACTTGAACCTGCGTGTTGACGTCGTACTTTTTTTACAGGACAACCACAATTCAAATCGATTAAATCAGCACCATAATCGGTAACCACTTTGGTAGCATGTCCTATTTTTTCCGGATCTTTACCGAATATCTGAAAGCAGACTGGGCCCTCATTTGGATCTTTTTCAATATAACGTCGATACGTGAGCTTTGGCTGGTGCGCCAATGCATTGCACGAAATCATTTCGGTGCATGTAAAAGCCGGTTTGCTCTGCTCCCAAGTTAACAAGCGAAAAGCTGAGCAACTATAACCCGCCAATGGTCCTTGAATAATATTCACAGGAAAAGTTTTGTTAGCTATGTGCAAAGGTTTAAGCAAAATATTTCTCATCATTTTTATTAGCAGATTTTAAATCTCTGGAGGCAATGGCTCCTTTGCATAGAAAATCGAAAAAATGCAGCCCAAAATCACTAAAATCATACCTAACAAAAAAAACAAATCAGGAACATATCCCCAAAATAACCAACCCAAGAAGCCACTAAACACGACACTAAGATATAGCAATGGCGAAACAATTTTGGGAGATGCATATAACAGAGCTCGCGTTAATAATTCTTGATAGGCAGTGCCAACAATACCAATCGTAACTAAAACCAGCATTGTCATCAAATCAGGAGTACGCCAGTTAAATATACTAAAGATACCGCTCAGAACAGAAGTTAACGGAAAATAATAAAACATTATTGTATAGTGGCCATCATCTTTAGCTAGCTCATGTACGCCCAAAAATGACACCGCAGAAGCAAGACCGGCAATTAAAGCAATTAGCATCATTGGATTAAAAACACCACCACAAGGTTTAAGTATAAAAATTATCCCAACAAAACCAACTCCCAAAGCCAGCCAATTTTTTATGCTGGTTTTTGTACCCAAAAATATGAAGCTTAAAAGAGGTATAAATAAAGTATAAGTTATAGCCAATAAATTAGCATCTACCAACGGCACATACTTTAAAGCAATATAAAGAGCAAATATCGCAACAAAGCCACTGCAAGCTCGCAGCAGATGTAAACCAGGATGCTTAGTCTTAAGCGAAAAATATTCTCCCCGCAAGCGCTTATAACCCAACACGGATACAACCCAAAATAAACTGACAGCAAAACGAACGAAGACGGTCATGCTTTCAGTAGTACGACCAGAAATTAATTTAACCAAAAACACCATTATGCTATAACAAAATGCAGCTGCAATGCCTAAAATAACAGCTCGTTTTACTGACTTAGCCCCCCAGGAGAAGGTAAACATGTGTAAAATATTTTTTCGGATTAAGCACATCATATGTTTTTTTTATTGTAACTATTCAGCGTTTTTAAATAAATATTCGTTAAACCTAGGCAAACACCTTAAAGTCCGGTAGCCGCAGGCTTTAGCCTGCGTTGCTATGACATCTACCGGTTCATGTAACGCAGGCTAAAGCCTGCGCCTACCGAGATATATTCAAATGTTTAGCCAGGTTGCTTAAAGTTACTTTTTATTTTATTACTCTCATTACGAACATTTGTCAAACCACCAGGACTATGGTAGGTTTCCAGTGAATTTCATTTGACTAACAAACAAAAGAGTAAATTTATGACAACATTCACCGTCCCCAAAAACTATTGCCCAACTCTCAATGTCCATCAAACTGAAAAAGCAATTCAGTTAATCAAAGAGTTTTTTCAACAACAATTAGCGACTGAATTAAAGCTTTATCGAGTTACAGCTCCACTTTTCGTTCCTAAAGGAACTGGAATTAACGATGATTTAAACGGCATTGAAAAACCTGTGGCCTTTAAAATAAAGGATATTGCTAATCTTGAGGTTGAGGTAGTGCAATCATTAGCTAAGTGGAAACGCCTGGCACTTGCCGACTACAAAATACCACATGCTTATGGCCTTTATGCTGATATGAATGCGATCAGGCCAGATGAATCTCCTCTAGATAATATTCATTCGCTCTATGTTGATCAATGGGATTGGGAGCGAGTAGTGCTGGTTTCTGAACGCAATTTGAAATTCTTACGAAAAACCGTAAAGAAAATTTACAGCATATTACAACGCCTAGAATTCTTCATTCATGAACATCATCATCATATTAAACCAAGCTTACCGGAAGATATAACTTTCATCCATGCCGAAGAAGCTGAAGAACGCTATCCAAAACTTTCTCCACGTGAACGCGAATATCAATTAGCCAAAGAATATGGCGCAATTTTTATTATTGGCATTGGCGGAGCTTTAAAAAATGGCCAACCACACGATGGCAGAGCACCAGATTATGACGATTGGACCACAGAAACCGAGAATGGTTTTAAAGGATTAAATGGGGATATTATTCTCTGGAACCCAACCTTAGAAAACAGTTTTGAAATTTCTTCTATGGGAATTCGCGTAGATAAAACCGCCCTATTAAAGCAACTAAAACTTACCAACACCGAACAGCGCAAAGAATTGTACTTTCATCGTCGACTTTTAAACGATGAACTTCCCCTAACTATTGGCGGAGGCATAGGTCAATCACGCATCTGCATGCAATTTTTACATAAGGCACACATAGGCGAAGTACAAGCTGGTATCTGGCCAGACCAAACTGTGCAAGAGCGTAAAAGGCATAATATTGCCTTGTTGTAACAGCCGCTAATATGTTTTGCTAAAAAATGGAACCATGAAAATTGGCTCCATTTTTTAGAGTTAAATACCGATTCACATTTTAAAAGTACAGACAGATAGTAAAGCCTTACCCTAACATCATGTAACCATCAACAAAAATCACTGCCATATAACAATTTAATTGTATTACTTATCATATCGTTAGTAATCTCCGACCATGAAAAACCTAGACTTGTTAAAATTGCCTCCGTTTTATAGCTGCGTATTTTTATATCGGTTAAATTATCAATATTAATTTCTTGCAGCCATTGTTGGTGTAACATAAATAATTCAATCTGTTTATTATTCAAACCAGTGTCTAATTCAGTCAAAATATTATCCAAAAATCTACTAATCAAACATATTTTAATTAGTATATCATTCTTTTTTGAAAGCAATTCGCTCAGTTTGTATAGATGTGGATTAAATACATGATAAACCGCATTGCTCAAATGAGCTTGATCAAAAATTCTTATAACCGCTGATGCAACATTATCTACTGGTGAGATTTCTACCTTATCGATTTCGTTTGCCGTAATACCAAGATTTAGAATGAATGGTATAGACTTAGCTAAGCAACTACACGAGGCTGGCTATACAAAACTTTATTTGCTTTCTGGTACGACTTTTAAAAAGGGAGAAACGCCAGATTACCTGACGGTATTGCTTAAGGGTGATATGGATGCGCTTATGCAGCTAGGAGCTGATGTATAAAATTAGGTTCTTAATGAAGATGGTATGCAGGCTTTAGCCTACGTTTTTGGCATTTGCTCCATTAAACGCAGGCTAAAGCCTGCGCCTACCGGAAAGAGAGAAAATACCATAATAAATCATAACTTACATTGCTAACAATATATTTATGGGTAATGAATAGGGCTAAAGCGCCTACCAAAATCTAGAATATCATAATTATAATTTAGTAAAATACCGTTAAAACACACAGGCTGGATTAACTTTACTAAAACCTAAGCCACCAGCAATCAAATACACGATAGTTTTAAAGTGTTCAATTCGGGGACTAGATGACGGTTAAACGCCTGTGTGAATCGGTATTAAAAATAAAATAATGTCCGCAAACAGGGGATAAATAAAACTGCTGTCAAAAATACTATTGCGGTAGCACTAATTAGCCACAGCGCACGATTACGAAAAATAACACCATTCCCCACCACAAAAGATTGGCGCGAACAATTAATAAAAATCAAAGCAAGATTAGAGATGACTAAAACTGCAAAAGTAATGGCGCGAACATTGTTTTCTTTATAACCCAAAAATCTAGTTAACATAAACACGGCCAAACTAATAGCCAAAACCAAAGCCCCCTGCCATAAACTTGCAACCACAGTTTTACGATTAAATAATTTTTCTCTACTGTTACGTGGCGGACGCCGCATGACATTTGCCTCCTCAACCTCAGCTTCAAACACAATCGAACAAGCCGGATCAATAATCAATTCTAAAAACACCATATGAATCGGATAAAGCATAAGCGGCCATTTAAACAAAACCGGAATTAACGTCATACCAATAATTGGAATATGCACTGCCAAAAGATAAGTAATAGCTTTTTTGATATTAGCGTAAACTCTGCGACCTAATCTTATTGCGGCAACTAAAGAAGAAAAATCATCATCAAGCAAAACGAGTGCTGCTGCCTCACGAGCCACATCAGTTCCATGCTCACCCATAGCGACTCCTATATTTGCAGCTTGGAGCGCCGGCGCATCATTAACACCATCACCGGTCATTGCCACAATCTCGCCATTGGCTTTTAAGGCATTGACGATACGTAATTTTTGTTCGGGTAAAATACGCGCAAAAATATTTATGGTCTTAATTTTTTGCGCCAATTCCAAATCACCCATCCGGGCAAGCTCTGGCCCAACAATAACCGTATCTGGATTTTGCAATCCTATCTGTTGCGCCACATGTTGTGCTGTACCAAAATAATCACCGGTAAGCATGACCACTCTTATACCAGCTTGATAACAACTGCGCACTGATTCTAAAACATTTGGCCGAATTGGATCTTCTAACCCAAGCAAACCCAAAAATTCAAAATTAAAATCATGCTGTATATCAGGTAATTTTTTATTGGCAAAATTGGCTTTGGCAACACCGATAACACGTAATCCTTTATGCGCCATAATTTCAATTTGCTCTAACAAATTTTTAATTTGTTTCAGCTCCAAATGACACAAATCAAAAATAGCTTCTGGCGCACCTTTAGCTGCAATTACGTAATCTTTATTTTTAGCTGACTGCCACACTTGAGAAATAGCCAGCAATTTTTTGGAAAGTGGATATTGATGCACCAAAGTCCAAAGCTCATGCAAATGTTCAGTATCCTTCAAGCAATACACACCAAAATTCTTGATGGCAATTTCCATTGGATCAAAAGGATCGCGTTGACTTGCAAGGATGCTATATTCAAGCAGCTGATGAAATGTTTCCGGCAAGGCACAAGAAACGGTCATGCTTGGCACAGAAAAATGTTGAGCATGAGCAAATAACTGACATACCGTCATACGGTTTTGCGTAAGCGTTCCGGTTTTGTCAACACAAAGAACTGTTGCTGAACCCAAAGCCTCTACTGCCGGAATTCTACGGGTTAAAACATTTTTTAAAGAGATCCGCCAGGCACCAAGCGCCAAAAAAATAATTAAAACCACTGGGAATTCTTCAGGCAAAATTGCCATGGCCAAAGTAATTCCAACTAAAAAACCATGCAACCAATCGGTTCTAGTAACACCATAAAAAATAGCAACTAAAATACAAATTACTAAACCAAAGATTGCAAAGTTGCGCACCAAGCCATCAGTTTCTCGCTGCAAATCCGTACGTTCAATCACGGCCGCAGCAAGACCTTTACCAATCATACCCATCTGAGTATTAATTCCAGTTGCCATCACTCTGGCATAACTGCTGCCTTGCACTACCTGAGTACCAGAATAAATAAATGGTAAATCATCACCACCAGGTCGACAAAAAGAGGTAGGATTTGCAGCAACCATTTTACGTACTGGATGTGATTCACCAGTCAGGACTGCTTCATCAACTAAAAGATTAGTAGCGGATAAAAGCTCGGCGTCTGCAGAAATAGAGTCTCCTTCATTGAGTACAATAATATCGCCAGGCACAATTTCGCGGCCAGCGATGCGCATACCTTTGCCCGCGCGGATAACAAACACACGCGGACTCGAAAGATTACGCAAAGCAATTATAGCTTTATCACTCTTATGTTCCTGATAACAGGTAATTCCCATGATCACTACGACAAAACTAAGCAACATTAAGCTTTCAGTTTTACTACCCAAAATAAAATATAATGTCGCACCGATTAATAACAACAAAAACATCGGCTCACGCAATAACTTAAAAACCAAGTTAAGAAACACAGGCTGTTTTGCCGCAGGTAATTCGTTAAAACCATGAATTTTTAATCGCGCTGCAACTTCTTGGGAGGAAAGACCAGAGATATTTTTGATATCGGCGTTCATAGTTACGCAAAATGTCGATCTTCGCCACTGCCAAATAAATTTTCTACACATCGACCACACAACTCTGGATGGTCTTGGTTATTACCAACATCTTCACAATAATGCCAACAGCGAGAACATTTTTTATGCTTGGTCGGTGTAACTGCGAGCTTTAAACCAGGAATTTCAGTGGCGATAACATTTGCTGGGGCAGCAGCAATATCTTTTATTACCGCAGTCGAAGTAATTAACACAAAGCGTAAGTCATTTTTTAATTTCGCAAGTACTGACAAAACATTAGCGTCGCAATATAGCATTACGGTAGCGGCAAGACTTGAACCAATAGAACCAGCAACACGCAAGTTTTCCAACTCTTTATTGACGACCACTCGAAGATTTTGGATGTTGCGCCAATTATCTGCGGTAATCTGATCTTTAGATAAATCAAAATCAGTCTCATCAATCGCTCCGTACCAACGTGTCATAAAAATCGATTCTTCTCTGGAAACTACTCCCCGCGCCTGCTCCATCTTCTTTATTTCTTGCCAAATTTCCTCAGCAGTAAAGCTCAAAACCGGAGCAATCAATCGCACTAAAATTTCTAAAATATGCAGTAGCGCCGTTTGGGCACTGCGTCGCCCTAAACTATTTGGCGCCATGGTATAAAGACGATCTTTAATAATACTGAAATAAAAACTACTAATTTCCGTGGATAAAACCCCTTGCAAATTAGCGCCAGCTAAATGGAATTGATAGGTATTATAATGTTCGCGGCAGCTTTTTTCTAAATTTAAAATTTGTGCAACCGCCCAGCGATCAAGCGCTAACATTTTTTCTGGTGGTACTAAGTCCTGCCTCGCAGCAAAACCAGCCAAATTTCCAAGCAAAAATCTTGCAGTATTTCGTAGCATACGATAAGCATCCACCGTGCGGGCAAAAATCTCATCAGAAGCCGCAAGATCACCGTGCAAATCGGTCGCTGCCACCCATAAACGTAGTACATCAGCACCGTATTTATCGATTAGTTGCTGTGGCGCAATCACATTACCCAGTGATTTTGACATCTTGTGGCCTTTCGCATCAACCGTAAAACCATGGCTTACCACTGTTTTATATGGTGCGTGCCCATACAAAGCCACTGCCGTTATTAAGGAAGACTGAAACCAGCCACGATACTGATCACTACCTTCAACATAAAGATCAGCTGGTAACTGCTGCTCTGCACGCTGTTGCAGCACACAATAATGCGACACACCTGAATCGAACCAAACATCCAAAGTATCTGCTACTTTTTCATAGTCACCCGCAGATACACCCACTGCATGTTCTTCTAAAAATTTTTGCACATCAAGTTTGTGCCAATAAACAATACCTTCTTTTTCAATATTAGGTGCAATAATTTCGCTGATTAATTGCTGCATGTTAGGATGTAACTCACCAGTTTCTTTATGCACAAACAACGCGAGCGGTGTATTCCAAAAACGCTGGCGCGAAATGCACCAATCTGGACGTAAATCTACCATACTCTTAATACGTTCTTTACCTTGCGGCGGAATCCAATTTACTTTTTCGATTTCACTATTGGCCTGCTCGCGTAAACTTTGGCCGGTTTTTATAGCGTTATCCATACTAATAAACCATTGCTGCGTTGCCCGAAAAATCAAGGGAGTTTTATGGCGCCAACAATGTGGATAGCTGTGCTGCAAAGTTTCTGCATGAATCAAAGCATCCTTTTCTTTTAGGAGCGCAATAACATGATCATTGGCGACAAACACATTTTCACCGGCAAAAAATGGCGTCGAATCTAAAAACTTGCCATTAGGTCCAACTGGGTTCTTTATAGGTAATTTATAGTGCAGACCAATCTTATAATCTTCTTGGCCATGCGCTGGTGCTGTGTGAACCGCGCCAGTTCCAGCATCAACCGTAACATGCTCGCCCAAAATAATTGGCACAGTTTTATCGGCCAAAAATGGATGTCTAAGCATAATATCTTTTAAATCACTACCTAAATAAGTTGCAACAACTTGATAAGTGGCCACGCCATAACGCTGCATCACTGTGCCCAATAAATCTTCTAAAATTATAAAACTCTCATTACGGTTACCACATTTTACTAACACATATTTTAATTCTGGATGCAAACAAACTGCTTCGTTAGCTGGTAAGGTCCAAGGTGTAGTTGTCCAAATTGGAATACTTAAATTTTCGACTTTAAATTTTGTTGGGTCAACAACAGCAAATCTAACATCAATTGCCGGAGAAGTTTTATCTTGATACTCAACTTCGGCTTCGGCGAGCGATGATCCACAAGCAATACACCAATGCACTGGCTTATAGCCACGAATAACATAATCATTTTTTATAATCTGAGCAAACGCGCGCACAATATCGGCTTCATACTTAAAATCCATCGTGTAATAAGGATGCTGCCAATCGCCTACAACCCCTAAACGCTGGAAAGCCTGCATTTGCGCTTGTATCTGCCCAGCAGCGTACTTGCGACACTCAGCAATAAACTGCTCGACCGAAATCTTAACTCCAGCTCTACCAAACTTCTTCTCAACATTTAATTCGATGGCCAAGCCATGACAGTCCCAACCTGGAACATAAGGCACACTGTATCCATCCAGCAACTTGGTTTTATTAATAACATCCTTGAGAATCTTATTAAAAGCGTGTCCCAAATGAATGTCACCGTTAGCAAATGGTGGTCCATCATGCAAAATAAATTTGCCCTGTGCATTTTTTGCCTGGGCAAAATTTTTGTACAAATCAATTGAGTTCCAAAATTCAAGCATTTTCGGCTCACGCTTTGGCAAATCCGCTTTCATAGGAAAATCTGTTTTGGGAAGATTAACGGCGTAGTCTGTCATAGGAGTTATAGTTGATAATTAGTTATAGCTAGATATTATGCAAAACGGTGGGGCTTTGCAATAACAATGAGGTTGTTTTTACATCCTTTTCAATTTGCAATTTCAAATCCTCAAGTGAGGCAAACCTCTGCTCATCCCGAATTTTTTCATAAAACTCTATGGCGATTCTTTTGCCATAAATATCGACATTAAAATTTAAAATGTAAACCTCAAACGATTTATCCTTCCCTGAGGCTGTTGGCCGAAAACCAATATTAGCAACACCAAGCAAAGGTTTTTCCCCAATGCCGCAAACCTTAACGGCATAGACACCTTCGAGTGGTAATTCACGTCGCACCAAATGGATGTTGGCAGTCGGAAAACCCAAATCTCGACCAAACTGTTTACCATAAACCACTCGCCCCGTAACTCGATAGGGTCTTCCCAAAAACCTAGTTGCAACTTTTAAATTACCTTGCAATAAAGCAATGCGAATAAATGAACTACTAACTCGCACTCCTTCGATCTTAAATGTTGACATACGTTCAATTTCTAATTCTAAAGATCCTGCATATTGCTTTAGTAATGCAAAAGTCCCTTCACGGTTATGCCCAAAAGAAAAATCATCACCAATTACCAAGTAGCGCACATGTAGCGCTTCAGCCAAAATTTTTTTAGCAAAATGTTTGGCTGTCATACCAACAAAATGTGCATCAAAAGCTAAAACCAAAACCGCATCGATCTTATACTGAGCAAATATAAGTATTTTTTCTCGCAAACTGGTCAAACGTGATGATTTATCACCGGTAAAAAACTCTACTGGTTGTGGCTCAAAAATTATAACAACTGCTGGAATTTTTAGTTCTTTGGATTTTTCTTTAAGACGAGCCAATAGTTGCTGATGCCCAAGATGCACACCATCGTAATTACCAATAGTAGCTACGCAGCCATTGGCAAATTGCTTTAAATTATATAAACCTCGAATAAGTCGCATAAAATCGTTAACTTACAATGGAGTTGCCGCAAGTTTGTCGAGCACGTTATTTTCCAATCTAAATAACACCCACTCATCCTTTGCTTTGGCACCAATATTCTTTTTATAAAAACTTATTGCTTGCTTATCGGACTTTAATGCTATCCATTCAAACCTAGCACATTTGCGTTCTTTAGCAAGCTTGGCCAGAAAAATCAAAAGCTTTTTGCCAAAACCTTTGCCGCGCATTGTGGGTTTAATATACAAATCTTCCAAATAAAGCCCCGGACGCCCCAAAGGTGTAGAGAAATTGTGGAAAAAAAGCGCAAAACCAACTGGCTTTTTCTTATAATAACCCAAGATTACTTCCGCATGTTTGTTTTTACCAAAAAGACTCGAACGCAGCATCTTTTCTGTTACTAACTCTTCTTGAGTTAACTTAAGATGAGTAGCCAGCTCTTTAATAAAAGACAAAACCAATGTCACATCGCTTTTTGTTGCAAACCTAATCGTAAATTTATTAATCATGGTCTTCCCTCGTTGCACTTTGCACAGGATAAAAAATAAAATTTGGCATCAAAACACCGGTAGCCGCAGGCTTTAGCCTGCGGCTACCAGATTTCTAAACTATCGATCTTATTTTTTTTATCCTGTACAAAGCTCATTGTATATAATGACTCCATTTTGTCGTAGGTTGTTGTTAGAGTAAAGCATAAACTCAACTATCGAAGGGTAGGTTGACAAAAAAATATGATCAGGGAGAATGCGTAGTATGGATCCATCACAAATCATCGAAAATTCTTTGTATTTTTTGGCTCTAATTAATCCAATAAGCAAAGTACTATTTATCGCCTCAAAACACCCGGCATATCCACGCCAAGAGCTAATTTCTATTTCGGTACGCTCCACCATTGTAGCATTTTTAATTTTAGCCATATCAACCAGCGTTGGTGATTTTTTAATGGTAAGAGTTTTTCATGTGGAGATTTATTCATTAAGCGTAGCTGGCGGTATTATTCTCTTTATTATCGGCTTAACCGCAGTCAGAAAAGGCAGATTTTTTGAAGAAGACAAAGAAAAGCATAAAGCGCAAGATATATCAGTGGTACCGCTTGCAGCCCCGCTAATCGCTGGCCCCGGAACTATGACTGCCGCCATTTCTTTTGCCTCGATGCATGGAACCATAGCAACTATAATTTGTATCACTATTGCGGTATTAGTCAACTTGGTTTGTATGCTGCTTTCTTCTCAAATCAACCGAGCAGTTGAAAAACTAAATGCCACCGAACCACTAATTCGCATTACCGGATTAATAGTTACCGCAGTAGCAATGCAAATGATTTTTACTGGTTGCGCTACTTGGGTTACAAGAACCATGTAAAAATTATTTGAAATTATTCATCCCGCAAAATAAAATTTCGCCATCGCATACCACTTAGCCATAAACATCCTAAATAAGCAACAACGGCGCCAACACACAAAATTGCCAAATGACTCGCACGCATCAATGAACTCCAACCAAACCACACAGTTAAATCAGCAGTACTAAACCAAAGAAATAGAGCCAAAACAGCGTTGGCAATAAACAACTGCACCCAAAATATTTTCCAGCCTTTACCTGGCTGATAATGCTTATCGCGCCTGATGGTCCAAAATAATAACCCAGCATTGAGTGAAGATGTAAGCGAAGTTGCCAATGCCAACCCAGCATGTTTTAGTGGAAAAACTAAAATGGTAGCAAGTACAATATTAGCAAGCACAGCAATTATGGCAATTTTTACAGGTGTTTTAATGTTTTGCCGTGAATAAAAACCCGAAGCTAATACTTTAACCAACATAAAAGCTGGAATACCAACCGTAAAACCCCATAAACTACGCCGCACCATCAACACATCGAAATCGGTAAATTGGCCATTTTTAAATCGAAACAGCGTCATCACTATTGGTCCGGCAAGCATAACAATACCAATCACCGCTGGCAAAGCAATGGTTAATACAAATTTTAGCGCCCAATCAAGCGCCCCAGAGAACTCCTCTTGTGATTGCGCTGCATGCTTACGTGATAAATACGGCAGCACCACAGTAGCAATCGCCACACCAAAAACTCCCAAAGGAAATAAAGCCAAACTACTAGAATAACCCAGCCACGCAATACTACCCACGGGTAAAAATGAGGCGAGAAAATTATCAACTAACATACTTACCTGCGCGACAGACACCCCAAATATTGCTGGCAGCATTAGTTTTAGCACACGCATTACACCGGTGTCACACCAAACAATGCGCGGCCTTGGTAATAGGTTTAATTTATATAAAAACGGCAGCTGAAACAAAAGCTGAGCCATACCGCCAATAAAAATTCCCCAAGCCAAAGCAGTTACTTTTTCAGTAAAATATGGGGCCAGAAAAATAGCCGCACCAATTAGGCTTAAGTTTAGTAAATTTGGGGCAAATGCTGGAACGCCAAATTTCCCATAAGTATTTAAAATCCCGCTAACATATGCCGTTAATGAAATAAACAAAACATAGGGAAAAGTTATACGCAGCATTACAGCTGTAAGACCTAACCTACTCGGATCATGAATAAAACCTGGAGCAAAAACATAAACCAACCACGGTGTGGCTAAAACCGCAATCAAAGTAAAAACAAAGAGCACTAAGAGCATCACTCCAGCCATGTGATTGAGAAAAATTTTAACTTCTGCTTCACCACGTTTCTGGTGATATTCTGATAACACGGGAACAAAAGCTTGAGAAAATGCACCTTCAGCAAATAAACTACGAAGAAAATTAGGAATACGATAAGCAACCCTAAATACATCCATCCCAGCTACTGCACCAAAATAATAAGCAAAAACTATCTCACGCACCATCCCAGTTATACGCGAAATAACTGTCATCAAAGAAAAGGCAAAAGTGGATTTAAGCAGGCTTTTTTTCATTTTTTACTTATTATCAATTATTTTAAAAAACACGGGGTTATTTTTACCACAAGTAGGCGTTAGAATACAGACTTTCAAAATTCAATTTTAGTGATATCCCCAAAAATAATATATAATATTCGTTAGTAATGAGGCAAAAATGTACATACCAAGTACTTTTAATGAGGTAATACAAATGGGTAACGAACGAGTCTTCGACACATTACAGTATGCAAACAGGTTAAAAGCCGTTGGTGTTCCAGAAAAACAAGCTGAAGTACAAGCTGAAATGATGGCGGAGACAATAGAGGATAAGCTAGCGACCAAACTAGACTTAGAACAAGTAAAATCCGAATTAAAGCGCGACATAAAAGAACTGGAATTAAAGCTGGAGCTAAAGATAGAAGCAATTAAAAACGAATTACTCCTCAAACTTGGTGGCATGATAGTCGGCAGTTTAGGCGCACTCATTGTTTTAATGAAGCTATTTAAGTTATAAACTAGAACCTTTCCCCATTGACAGCCAAACAAGTTCAAGGCATATTAGCACTTAAGTAATATTTTTAGAGGAATTAAAAGTGGCCAATACTAAATCAGCAAAAAAACGGGCAGTTCAAAGTGAAACTCGCCGCAAACATAATGCGAGCATGAAATCTATCTATCGCACCTACATCAAAAAAGTTGAAGCAGCAGTCGTAGCCAACAAAAAAGAAGAAGCGACAAAAGCACTAAAAGAGTCAATTCCCATAATTGACAAAATGGTCACAAAAAAAATTCTCGATAAAAACAAGGCTGCGCGCCATAAAAGCCGTTTAAATGCCAGAATAAAAAAGATGGCATAAATCTCTCCCCAGAAGAAAACAAGTTTCGAAAACCAAAACGCGACGGGTCTATGTCATGCACGCTATCGAAATTAACGACCAGTTCAAGCAAGCTCTCAATTTAATTGAAAGCTCGAAGCGTAATTTACTAATTTTCGGCAAAGCTGGTACTGGCAAATCAACCTTTCTTCATTATTGTCGCAAGCATGCTAAAAAAAAGATCGCAGTATTAGCACCTACTGGCGTTGCTGCAATTAACATTAATGGTGCAACGATCCACTCTTTTTTTGGTTTCTCCATTGATATCACCATCGAAAAAGTCAAAAGAATATCAAAAAATAACAAAATAAAAAAACTCTTACAAACTCTCGATACTATTATTATCGACGAGATTTCGATGGTAAGAGCAGATCTTTTAGATTGTGTAAATAAATTTTTAACACTTAACGGCCCTTACCCACTCGAGCCGTTTGGCGGCATGCAAATGGTTTTTATTGGCGACCTTTATCAAATTCCTCCAGTAGTAAAAAGCGACGTTGCTCACTTCTTTAAAAATTTTTATCAAAGTCCATATTTTTTCTCAGCCAAAGCTTTTATTGAATATGGTGCAACTTTTGAGCTAATCGAGTTTGAAAAAATTTATCGGCAAACAGACACTCATTTTATTGAATTACTTAATGCAATTCGCAATAACACTGTCACCGCCAAACATCTACAAACCTTAAACGAGCGTCTGCAACCCGATTTTAAAACAGGCGAAGATGAATTTTGGGTATACATTACCGGTACCAATGATGCGGTAAAAAAACTCAACGATACAATGCTTGACAACATTAAAGAAAAAGAAAAAATTTATACGGCTGCAACTGCTGGTGATATTCAACCAGGGGCATTTCCAACGGATAAAGAATTAAAACTAAAAGTCGGCGCGCAAGTAATGCTAGTTAACAATGACGCAGATGGCCGCTGGGTCAACGGATCGATTGGTCACATAACTGCTTTTATCCATGACAAAAAAAATAACGCTGATATCATCATGGTGCAATTAGCAAACCAAGAAATCGTCAACGTTTATCCACACGAATGGGATGTTTTTAAATACGAAATTAATGAAGAAACCAATGGATTAAACACGCTGAAAATTGGCAGTTTTACTCAATATCCAATGCGCCTCGCGTGGGCATTAACTGTACATAAAAGCCAAGGTAAAACCTTTGATCATGTTATTGTGGATTTGGGCATAACCTTCTCACCAGGACAAATGTACGTAGCATTAAGCAGGTGCACCAGCCTAAAGGGTTTGGTCCTAAAGAAAAAAATAACAACTAAAAATATTTTTATTGATTATCGCATCGTGAACTTTTTAACCAAACTTCAGTATCAACGCGCTGCCAAAGAATTGCCCCTAGAACAAAAAATTGCCCTCATAAAAAACGCCATTGCTAATAAAAAATTGCTAGAAATAACTTATTTAAAAGCTCGCGATGAAAAAACCAGGCGCATTATAGAGCCTCTTACTATTGGTGAGATGTATTATCAGGATAAAAAATTTATGGGTCTAGATGGATTTTGTACTCTTCGAAAAGAATCACGCTGTTTTAGCGTTGCCAGAATTTTAGAAATTACTATTTTATAATAAATAGAAGGAAGATATGACTACTAATAAAAAAAACGCATTTTATGCACAATCCGGCGGCGTTACCGCAGTCATTAACTCAACTGCCTGTGGCATAATTGAAACCGCAAGAAAACACGACATTAAAGTTTATGCCGGCAGAAATGGCATTGTCGGCGCCTTAACTGAAGACTTAATTGATACGAGCAAAGAAACCGCCGAAAATATTGCAGCCCTGCGCCACACTCCCGGTGGCGCTTTTGGTTCTTGTCGCTATAAATTACGCTGTTTTAAGCAAGATTGTTCCGAATATGAACGCTTAGTACAAGTTTTTGCCGCTCACAATATTGGTTATTTTTTCTATAATGGTGGTGGTGATTCGCAAGATACAGCGCATAAGGTTTCGCAAATGAGCCAAATCATGGGTTATCCTTTAATTTGCATTGGGATACCAAAAACCATAGATAACGATCTACCTTTTACTGACACTTGCCCTGGTTTTGGTTCAGTCGCCAAATATCTCGCCACATCAATTCGCGAAACCGGCTATGATCTTGCCTCAATGGCCGCAACTTCAACTAAAATTTTTGTGATGGAAGTAATGGGTCGACATGCCGGCTGGACTGCAGCAGCAGCTGGCTTGGCTAGTGAAAAACCATCTGAAGCGCCTCACATCATTTTAGCACCTGAAATAGCTTTTGAAGAAAAAAAATTCTTAGCGCGAGTTGATGCTTGCGTCAAAAAATATGAAAACTGCGCCATCGTAGTTTCTGAAGGACTACGTAATGCCGAAGGTAAATTTTTACATACCACTGGATGCTGCGATGCCTTTGGTAATACGCAACTTGGCGGTACTGCACCACTAATTGCCAAATTAATTAAACATCATCTTGGTTATAAACATCACTGGGCCGTAGTTGACTATCTGCAACGCGCAGCTCGTCATATTGCTTCTAAAGTCGACGCTGAACAAGCTTATGCCTTGGGCAAAGCGGCGGTTGAATTTGCCCATCAGGGTAAAAACAATGTGATGGTAACAATTGTACGCAAAGCTGATAAACCCTATCGTTGGACAATTGATTGTGTAGAGTTAGAAAAAGTAGCAAATATTGAAAAGAAAATGCCACGAAACTTCCTTACTCCTGATGGTTTCCATATTACCAACGAATGCCGTAAATATTTGGAGCCGCTCATTCAAGGGGAAGATTACCCACCATTTAAAAATGGTCTACCACAATATGTGCGTCTAAAAAACTTGGCAGTTAAGAAAAAGCTAAAAGAAAAGTTCAAACTGGGCTAAATCTTCTTTATCGTCGGGCTATCCCACGAACCAGTTATGTGATAGGTGTAGGTCGTAGCTTTTTTTATTGCTGGAGCAATTATTTTATCAGCAACAAACCAACTTGCTAAACCAATCAACGGACCAAATGGATTACTGGCAGATAGTATAGTAACAACCACTGGAACACTCGAGGTAATATGCGGTGTGACATTAAGATTAATATCATAATCTTGCGCGACCAAACCAATTCTACCTTTGGCTCTAACTCCAGCTATTGGCCCATCAAGATTGATTTTTCTTGCAAGCGCATTTCCATGTGCTATTTCTAAATCACCTTCCAACTTATCAAAACCGAAGCCTTTCTTTGTCAAATCACCTATATCTAAAGATAAATGCCGCAAACTAAACAAATTAAGCACACGACTAAGACCTAATTTTGCTTCTGTTTTTCCGCTTAAATTGATAATTTGTCCCTTGCTGGCACGAACAACAAAAGTTCCTTCAACCTCCTTCAGCGTTGGTTTATAAGGCGTATTTGGCCATTTTAGAGCAAAATCTGCTTCGCCTATGCCGCCAATTAAGTCATCCGTTAACTCTAACTGTTGCAATAAGCCACCAATATCAGCACTACTAATTTTACCACGTAAAATTGTTTGCTGCTTATCACCAACAGAAGCCCAAGTACCGCTTGCAGTTAAATTAAACTTTGGATCAGTAATAGTTATTTTACTAATCTCCAATCCTCTTGACTGCTGCGGCTGAGTTACAAACTCCACTCTATTAAATTTTTTATTGTCATAACGAAAATCATTAATAGTAAAATGTAATGGCGCTAAATCTTGTGGCTTTAGCACAGCAGTCTGCTGCTCCTTACCAGAATCAAGATAAAGTTTTTGAAAAACCCCTTGTATTTGCGCCCCAGAAGCCAAAGGAAAAAATATCCTCCCTTGAATAGTCGGCATAGAAAGCATAATTTCCCAACCATTATTTTTAGGTTTTGCCTGCAATGCCACTTTTTTTAACACCTGACCCAAAGCGCGCAATTCATCAACTTTAAGACCAATCTGTTTAATGGTGGTGCCAACTCCAGTAAAATTATTTTCCATCTTAGGCAAATAACTACGCCACACAGCCCAATCTAACTTTTTTATGAAACCGGAAATTACTATTCCTGAAGTTGCGAAGATAGCAGCTGGTGCAGTCCCAAATTTTATTTCACCAATTAGCACGGTCCATGGTTTAACATTGATTTTTTTAATAGCTAATGCGGCATTAATTTGATCATTATAATTAACAATTATTCGCGATAACTTATTACCACCGAAGTAATAGGCCAAACTAAATTTACTCTTACTCGCAGCAGCTTTAGCAAATGGCTGAGGCAAATCGATTGTTATTCCCTGCAGATCAGAGTCCAATTTAAAAACATTGCTCTGCGATAAACCATGCAGTTCAAGCAGACCACGATATTTAAAATCTCCAACCACATAAGGATTGAGCTTAACCGAAAAGCCTTTTTCAATATCCGTGATAGCAGCACTTCCAATCACAGTCACTTGAGTAATGGTATCAGCTTTGGCACTTAATGTATTAACCGTGAGTTCCACTGGCCGATCAAATAACTGCCCACTAAGTTTATCCGCTATCAAATCATTTTCAGTAAAATGCAATTCACCTTGAATATTATTAAGACCAAAGTTTAAATCATAAGGTCGTAAATAATTAGCACGCAAAGCAATGTGCCCATCAATCTTAGTTTTAGCCTCTTTGGGCGACAACAACGAACTCAAAGGAATAATCATTTTTAAATCAAGCCGCATCGGTCCGGTTAAACTTACTGCTTGGAGCTTACTGGCAATAGTTTCTTTTAGCGGACTTGAATTTATAAACTTTAAACCAACATCTGAATCAGAATTAATTACGCTCGCAATACTTAAAATCGGCATATCAAGATCAGGGATAGTTGCTTTTATTAAACTAATAGGTGATTGCATAATTTGAGCATCCTGCGTCAAAATTACCATGGAACGATTGGCAAAAACCAGCTTACCATTCAGGTGTTCGATTGGAGGCCAAGCGCTGCCATAATTTAAATGCACATCACGTATATTGGCGTTAACTAAAAAGCGACCTTCGTTATGATCAAATGGAAATTTATCAAGGGGACCCTTTAATATTATATTTCCCATCATTGGCTTACTGCTAATAAAAGCTTTATCTAGCCAAACCGTGGCATCGGGTGGTAGCTCGGTTACTGGATAATACAATTTGGCCCGGGCAAGATTGATTAACCTAAACTCAAGTTGCACATCAACCACAGGCGCCACCGCCATATGCTTCGCATATTGCAAATCTCCACGCAGCGCTAGCCAAGCATCTTGGTATTTAAATTTACTGATCCAAACATTTAGATTATCCCTAGTATTTTGCCAGATGATTTTGCCTTCTATATTCTCAACTGCTAATGGCGTACGAAAAAATTTTGCGGTAACTTTAGAGTGCTTAAGTAACAAATTAATATCGCCAGCTACTGGCGGAACAAAAAAATTGCCACCAGAAAATTGCTCTGGCAACTTAAACAAACAATCTTCAATAATAATATCCCCAGTTAAAGAGGAAATTGCTTGCTTTAAAATCTCACCACGCAACTTCAGATCGGCTTCAAACTTGGCCGGCAGGTGCTTTTGCGCCAATTTACCATTAATCTTTAATTCATGTTGCAACACACCATTGTATAATTTTAATTGCAAATTGCTAAATTTTAATACCTCACCATCTGCCAAACACCATGTTAATACGATATCGCTTAAATCAATCTTGCTCTGCTCAAACAACCATTTCAATATTTCAGCAAATGCAGAATTGGTATCGCCAGCAGAACCACCAAATGTTCCTTTGATACCAGAAACAAGCAACTCACCATTTTTATCTTGGGAAATGGAAAAATTAGCACCCTGTATCACTAGCAACCCGGGTTTTATATTCCATGCAAACAAACTACCAGTTAAATCGATGCCTATTTGTAACTCTTGCGCCTGCAGTAATACTTTGGTTTTTGCCTCATTAAAAACAGCAACATCATAAAGTTTTAGAACTGGTTCTAACCCTTTATTCCTCACAATAATCTTGCGCACGCTAACGGGCTGCTTAATCAAAACACTTGCGAATTTTTCAAGCTTTTGATGATGGGTTTCAATATAGTGATCCGCAAAATACAGTAAAATCGAGATTAACACCAACATCAATATTATACTGATGATGCCTAAACTGAGGCCATGAAGAATTTTGTTAATAATAACTTTCAAAATACGATCTGCGCTTATAATTAAACAACAATACTATAACTAGCCATACTAAGGCGCTCATAATAGCTCGACTGAAAATTGGCCAAAAATTAAAATGCTTACCTAAACAAGCTGATAGCAACAATGGTAACAATTGACACCACACAACTAAACCAAAAATTACCGCAGCTTTTTTCCAAAAATCTAGTAAGTTAATTTTTCTGCTAAATGCTATTATGAAATAAGCAGCCAATACCAAGGCTAAGGCATTTTCACCAACAGGAGTATTATACAGGATATCAAGCAAAAAGCCGACTAACCAAGCAATACCAATATTCACGCGGTATGGCATAATAAAAACCCAGTATAATACCATCACTACTAACCATTCTGGATATATCCATTTAACCCAATTCGGCAAATGTAAAAGCATCAGCGCCAAAGCCATCAAAAAGCTAGCTAAAATTAAGAGACAAATTTTAATTTCTGTTGAAACGGCAATCATAACGAATTCTATTTTTTATTGTGTTTTATTGGCGTTACAAGACTAGTCCAAAGCAAAAGCACATTTTGGCTACTATTTACCCGAGCACTTGGCGTAATCAAAACTTTTATAAACTGCTCCCCCAAAATATGTTTAATCATTTTTACACTACCAACCGCATACCCCGCAGGAAACCGCTGCCCCATTCCCGAAGTAACCAAAAAATCTCCCTCTTTTATATCAATTGTTTCTGGAGCATTTATCAATTCCAAATTATTGCTATGTCCAGTACCAATTGCGATTACTTGGATACCATTTCTAACAATCATCACTGGCACTGCGCTCTTCGCATCTGTTATGCGGAGAATTTTACTAACTTTTGGCCCGACTGAAACAACTTGTCCAAATAATCCATATGCATCTATCACTGGCTGTCCAACATATAAACCATCTATTTTACCCTTATCAATAGTAATTTGTTGATCTAAACCACTAGCAGCAAATACTGACAATTGTGCCACCAAAAATTTAGTTTTGAGTTGTCGGCTTGAGTTTAACAAAACATGCAATTGAAAATTTTCTTGCTCCAAAAAACCAAGCTGCTGCAACTTAGTATTAGCTAATAGTAATTCTAAACGTAAACTAGCATTTTCTTTAAGCAAAAGCTGTTTACTTGCTAAATTCCCTGAAAATGCTTGAACTAGATCGATTGGCCAATTAATCACATGCGAAAGTGGTATGGTCACAAATGGCAAAAAATTGGTACGTAATACGGTAAAACAAGTCAACTTACGATCACAAAAAAACAAAACCAAAGACAGCACTACTAAAATAAGAACTCTAACCCCTTGGAATGGCATTTTAGCAAAAATTCTTCTGATAAAAACCTCTCTATTATCTGCAGCTTATTCATAACCCAAAAAATCTATACCGCCTCCAGCATCAAGCATCTCAAGAGCTTTGCCACCACCACGTGCCACACAAGTTAATGGATCATTCGCAACAATGACTGGCAAGCCAGTCTCTTCCATCAACAAACGATCTAAATCTGTAAGTAATGCACCACCACCAGTTAATACTATTCCACGCTCAGCAATATCCGATGCAAGCTCTGGCGGAGCTTGCTCTAACGCTGCACGCACAGCACCAACAACGCCTGCCAGCGGTTCTTGCAGTGCTTCTAAAATTTCATTGCTGTTTAGCGTAAAACTACGAGGCACTCCTTCAGCAATATTGCGACCACGCACTTCTATTTCGCGCACTATATTCCCAGGAAAAGCAGTACCAATTTCCTGTTTAATACGTTCTGCGGTACCCTCACCAATCAAACTTCCATAGTTGCGTCTTATATAGGCAATAATCGCTTCATCAAAACGATCACCACCAATTCGTACCGATTCTGAATATACAATTCCACTCAAAGAAATAATTGCTACTTCTGAAGTCCCACCACCAATATCAACCACCATACTTCCACTAGCTTTATCAACTGGCAAGCCAGCACCAATCGCAGCAGCCATTGGTTCTTCAATTAAATACACTTTGCGCGCACCAGCGCCCAAAGCCGATTCTTTAATCGCGCGTCGCTCTACTTGGGTTGAACCACAAGGAACGCCAACTAAAACTCGCGGGCTAGGACGTAAAAAATATTTCGGCTCGTGAACTCTATGAATAAAACATTGCAGCATTTTTTCAGCCACATAAAAATCGGAAATTACTCCGTCTTTTAGTGGACGAATTGCTGAAATATTTCCTGGGGTACGACCAAGCATTCTTTTTGCTTCCAAGCCAACCGCTACTACATGGCTCTGACCTCCAGCTTCATGACGCACCGCCACAACTGAAGGCTCATTTAATACAATTCCTTTGTCACGCATATAAACAAGTGTATTTGCTGTACCCAAGTCAATTGACATATCGGTTGAAAATAGTCCACGAATTTTTTTAAACATAATTATCTCACTAAAATATCTGATTAAAATATCTGCTCAATGTAGCTGAATTTTTTCAAACTTTAAATAGTTATTTACATAAAATAGTAAACACAAACTCTACATAAAAAATTTTATTTTAAATCAATAGAATATAACAATAATAGCTCAAATTATTCCAAATTTATACTCTCTTTACCCTAAATTTTGGTTCGCCAACATAAACCTAACCAATATTGCAAGAGCATATCCTTAATCCTTAAGGAAAGCTTAAATTTATTGACATATGTAGTAGAACGCGGTTACCATTCGTACAAGAAAAAGTAAATTAATTTTTAAGCTTTTTTAATAATTGGATTGCGTTAAATAGGAAGTCTAAAAAATAATGGAGAGTAATACAATGGATAAAATCAAAAAATATTTAGTAATTATCGCTGGTGTTTTTTGTTTATTAGCAGTTAATTGTGTATTTTGTAACACTGAAGATGGGGACAAAATAGTTATTTTTGAAGCAGGTAGTAGCAATAATAGTAGCATTGCTGATTTGGGTGATAACCAATATAGAATTGAGTTTTCCTATCCAGACGATATATCGCACATAAAATTTGAAATGATTGGTCTTGACGGTAGTACCTCCTATATTACACTCCAAAGAGAGATACAAAAAACATACATACCACCCGATGATGTTAATATTCAAAAAAATTACTACAGATATATTGCATATGGTCGCCTTAATAATGCATCTGACCCTTC
>TBL_comb47_HYPODRAFT_10001694_pt1 | contig 28340 bp, 26 predicted proteins | sample TroBogypolimnion_40_FD_10682 | JGI IMG/M metagenome (IMG submission 10682) | reverse complement strand
ACTTAAAAAAATACATGCCCTGCATATAACATCTTGGGCTACCGAGCAAAGGGAATGAAGCTCCCGCAGCTGAGGCACTGTAAAGTAGTGCTTCTATGGACAATAACCCTCTTCTGGTCCGTACCCCGCCCCCCTTTCGCTATGAAAGTTTATTTGGCTTTTTATTGCGCGTCTCCGAGGAAAACGGTTACAGCTCGCCGCGGGAGGTGGCAAGAATTGCTGGAATCAGCGTGAGTCAATCTGAGTTCAGAACATTACCAGTCAGTAAATTAGCACTGGTGTTGGGCTTAGATGCCAATGCTTTGAATAGATACTCCTATATACCCGTCAGCGGCAATACAAAAGATCGCTTTAAGCTGTTAGAGCATCAATTTATTCATCACTACGCTAAAGATCAGATCAGAAGCAAGTGTCAATTTTGTCCTCTCTGTGCAGAGGAAAATGGCTATATAGATGCATTTTGGGACCTATCCATTGCATTGGCTTGTCCGAAGCACTTAATAGTCCCTTTATCTCATTGCCACAAATGTTCTCAGAAAATAAGGTGGTCTAGGCCCGGGTTGTTGCATTGTCAATGTGGCGCAAATTTTCTTGAGGCTCCACTAGAACTTGCTGACCAGATACTTGTCAATCTCATGCAGGTTGTGGATGCAAAAGTTCACGACAGGCCAGTTTTGGAGATCAAAAATTTATTCTTATTTCCTCTGGAAATCTTCGAAAAAATTTCACTGGTTCAGTTCCTGCCCATGATGAACACCTTGAGGCGATTAAGTCATTTTTCATCAAACCCTGGACAAGATTCTGGGGCAAAAGCTGCAAGAGGAGTAGGCATATCTGCCTGTAAAATATTTTCACAGTGGCCAACTGGATTTCAAGAAGTAATCAGGAGTAATAGAAGAGATCTTCATGCTCCAAATACTGATTTTTGGTCAGACTTTAAAGGTCTGTACCTAAAGCTAATGAATGATGGCTGGCTAGATAGAAGTTGCAGCTTTTTATTGGATGAGTTGATCCGATATGGAATAACACAATCGCCCATTAAGGCCACCCCAAAAATCAGTACGCCTGTGCTATCTATCCATTTGCACGATAGATTGTCATATTTTGACCTAAGCCCTATTGTTAATCCTAGAGATGGGTATGTGCCAAGTGAAATTCAATCTCCCAACTCTTATACCGAAAAAAATGCTGCTCAATATCTAGGCTTACCTTTAGAGGTGATGTCTATACTCTCTAAAGCGGATGTCTTTTCTAGATTTTTGATCTTAGGGCGCTTAAAAACACCAGCTGATCCCTGGCATCAAGATGAGCTAGAAGCGGTGATTCATTCCGTTTGCGCTGATACCCCTCAAAAAGTGGATATTCCAGTTCTCGCTGATAAGGATCTTATTGCCCTCAACGATGTCATGTCCCTGGGAAGGGCTTCGACACAAATGAAGGCAGCTCTTGTTGCAAATGTTATCTGGAAGCAATTTCCAGTTTATGGCTGGAATGGAGGCAATCTGGCAGGCCTTCTTCTAGAGCGGAGCACTGTAACAAATTATGTTTTTAAAAGGGGGTCGGTATCTGGATCTGCCTGCCTATTGCCGTCTCAAGTCATGGCCAGACTTTGCGCCTCAAAAGAGCTGGTTCAGACGCTCATTGATTTGGGTTTTATGTCTTACCTTATACAAAATGAAACTGAGTATGTGATTTCGACATCACTTAGGGTGTTTGAAGATGAATTTATTTCCCCAGCAGGCTTAAGTAAAAAACTCAATATTAGCTTAGAGCTTCTAGAAAGTATGCTCGAAACTCTCCAAGTCCCAACCCTTCAACTTCCCACTAATAGCGGCAGTACCATACAAGAGATTATTGATAGACGTTTTGAGTTAAAAATTAAGATGCATTTAAATCGCCTAGCGGGACTTTAAATACCACCCTACCCTCTGCATGAGCTCGCTTAAGTTATAGGCTTATCCTTGATGATACTGACTACGAATATTAATGAGAGTGACACACAGTCCTTGTCTAACATTGGATTCATGGCCGGTTATGTAGCGGCGTGATGTCAAATCAGACCTAAATTTTTAAGTCTTCTATTGCCGCCGCAATTAACATGGTTTTTGCTTCTGTTGCAGCCTGCTGTCTTATCTGCATTCTTTTCCAGTAGGAGATGTTAATAATTCCACTGGACTGAGTACGCGAAGACCTAATTTTCTCAATAGCTGACTTTGCTTTTTCATTTAGCATCAATTCAACCCCAACCGATGCGGTAGCAATTTTCTCAATGGCCTTTAATTCTCTATCAAAATAAATTTGATGATCTGGAAAGGTCCTGACTCCATCGAGCTCAGTACTTTCAGGGTGTTGTTGAGAGAAAGACAGACTTCTTGAGTCTGCAACTACTCCCCAAAGAGCACCCGCAATTTCTTCAGTTGCTAAAAGTAACTCCGTGTACAGTCTGTACTTTTCCTTCCAGTTCTCTTGAGAAAACCAAATATCTTTATTGATATTTCCCTTGATGGTTTCTCTCAGCCAAACGCCGAATGCTGAACCCAGTGCAGTAACCAAAAACCATATTAAATAGGGGCCCCATTTCTCTATAAAATTTCCAGAAAGGAAATCTTTGCTTATATTTACTGCCGTTAACGAATCCATGGCGTTATTAATCCCTCTATTTTTTAGAAATATAGCATTGCAGCCACCCTAAATCGCAACTTTAATTTTATTTATTCAGTTATTAATATGATTGATATGATCAGGCATCACCCCTTATAAATATTGCCAATGATTTTTTTAGAAATGGTTATTTACCAGCCACATGAATATATATGCCTAAATCGAATATTTCTTCTGGGCGGTTACTTAAGCATGTCGCATCTCTATCGATTGGGGAGAGACGTCGTTTTATCGTAAAGCAAAATTACAAAGTATTCCTGTATAAATATTATTCATTCAATTCTCCCGAGTACGTAAGGCAGGTTATTTGCGACTCTAATTTATGGTTGAGCTCCCCACAATCATTTAACGATCCATTTGATATGAAATGGGTTTATACGATTGATAAAAATCCAGTTAGGCGGCGGGAGAGGTTAAGGGCGATTTTTAAAAATAATCCTGATATCGCTAAACAAACATGGAAGCAGAGGGAGCGCCAAATTAATCAAATGATGCTTGATCCAGAAGGGTTAGAAAAAAGAGTTTGGGAATCCAGTTTAAAACATGCTGACATGGCTGGTGTTTGCTGTTTATCCCAAGATCCCAGGGGAATCTTAATGTGGAGTCATTATGCTGATCAACATAAGGGCTTCGTTTTGCAATTTGATGTGAGCAAAAATCCAGAAATTTTTTTACAAGCTATTTCTGTTGAATATTCACCTGAATATCCTGTAATTGAATGGACTGACCCACAAGAGGCGGCATTAAAAGTTGGTCTATTGAGGAAATTTGAGAGTTGGAGCTATGAGCAAGAGCGAAGGATCATTAGACCCGGGCTTGCCAATAGTTTATTACCGTTTAAACCCGAAGCTTTAACAGGAATTATTTTAGGCTGCAGATTTCCAAAAGACCAATTACTCATAATGGAGACAATTTTAAAAATTAGGAAATCAAAAGGCGTCTCCATGCCTCTTTTGTATTCCGCAAGGCAGGATAAATCCTCATATAGTCTTAAAGTTCTTAAAGGATTGAGTTAAATGTCAAAGCTGCTTCTATTGGGCGCCGGTTTTAGCCGAAATTGGGGCGGATGGTTAGCCACAGAAGTTTTTGAATACTTACTAGGCACCAAAGAAGTTATTCAGAGCGAAAAATTGCGGCTTTTACTATGGAAACACCAGCTATCAGGAGGCTTTGAAGCTGCCTTAGCAGAATTACAGCTACAGACTAAAAACAACCCAGCCGAGCACCATTTAGATTTAGCTGCATTTGAGTCTGCAGTTTTAGGCATGTTTAATGATATGAACAAGGGGTTTCTGGAGATTGATGACTGGGATCTACAAACCCCGCCAAAGGAGATCTCAAAAACTATCGCCTCATTTTTAAATCAATTTGACGCCATCTTTACGCTTAATCAAGATCTTCTACTTGAGGAACATTATTTATCAAGGGTCGACTTATCCTTGCTTTCCCCTAAAAGGTGGGATGGGGCAGAGCTTCCAGGCTTGGATTTCCATTCACCCCTAGATCCGTTTTATCAGCCATCTAAATCGCGAGGAAGATGGATTCCGAAATCATTGAATTTCAATGTAGATCCATCGGCCAGAACGCAGCCGATATATAAATTACACGGGTCATCTAACTGGCAAAATATAGATGGGTCGCCACTTTTAATCATGGGGGGCAGCAAAACTCAAGGAATTGCTAGGTCACCTATATTGGAGAAATACCAGGAAAAATTCGCAGAATACCTAAATACACCGAATAGTAGGCTTATGGTTATTGGCTATGGATTTGGTGATGATCACATTAATCAGGCGCTATCTCAAGCTGCAGAGTTGGGTATGAAGATTTTTGTAATTGACCCTACAGGCGCTGAACTTGCTTCAAGGCTAAACAAAACAAAATCAATAGAGCAAATAATATGTGGGACCCCTTTGGAGGATACGATTAAGAAATCCTTAATTGGTGGATCGCGCCGAAGTCTAAAGGAGATTTTTGATGGAAGTCCAATAGAGTATAAAAAGGTAATGAACTTTTTTTCCTAAGTAATTTTCATGTCAGTAGCATAGGAAGTTGAGCTAATATGGGTGGCGACGAAATAACTAATGGGCAAAGCCCTAGTTTCTTAACTTTCTGCAAAAGGCGCAACTTGTAATCCCCGTTTTTCAAATAAGTGTTTGGCCTATCCGTGAGCAGATTAACAAAGAGCCCATAAACACGAAGAAACTTGCAGCTTATGGGTAAATTGATGAAGGAACTTGCAATTTATGAGGGCTTTTGCTTGCAGCTTATGGTGGACGATATATAGCTAAGCCGTTGATTTAATTGAATGCGAACTTGCAGGTTATAGACACACGCACACATGCAGCGCGGAAGATGGTCAAAGACGGATACAGTTATGAGATATCTAGAGCACAGCGGTTACGCCGGTTAAGGCTTGACTTAAATTATTTTGGCAACCCGTAAGTTACAAGTCTGCCAGCAGGGTCTGCGCAAGAGTGTAGTCACCAGGAATGCCAATATCGATAAATAAGCTCTCAGTTACAAAGACATCCACTTCGGTTTGGGCGACTAGATTAGGCAGGAACTCAGACTCTAGTGAGAACATCTCATTCAAGCGAAAATAATCCAATTGGCTCCGATCAAAAACATAACACCCCGCATTGATCAAACCGGGACCGCCCACACCTTTTTCACTAAAGCCTTTAACATAATTATCTTGAGTCAGTAGACGCCCATAACGTGCTGTGTCTGAAACTTGACGACCAACAATGATGGGGTGGCCATTATTTTGCCAAAGCCGTTCAACTTCTCCCACCTCCAAATCAAGGAAGGTGTCTCCATTGAATGTAAATACATGACCCTCTTCACAGATTGAGAGGCCTAACCGAACAGCTCCACCGGTGCCCAGTGGGGAATCTTCAACAACATAAGCCAAATCCATCCCCGCAAATCTATCGCCAAAATAATCAGAAATCTTAGTTGCCATAAAGCCCAAAGATAGAATTACGCGGGTGAATCCTTTGCGCGAAAGGGACTGCAACAAAATCTCAAGAAATGGCCTGCCCGCAATGGGGGCCATAGGTTTCGGCAGATTGGGAACCATCTCGCGCAAGCGCGTTCCAAAGCCTCCTGCGAGAATGATTGCCTCCATCAGGAGGGTGCCTTAAAAATAGCATTCTCAACCAGGCCACATAAAATATGCCCTAAGACTAAGTGACCCTCCTGAATCTTAGGTGTATCAGCGCTCGGAACCTCCAGTAAAAACTCGCATAAACTTTTCATCGGCCCGCCACGATTGCCGGTAAACCCAATACAAAGCATGCCCTTCTCGCGAGCCTCCTCAAATGCCAGCAGTACATTCGGGGATTTTCCAGAAGTTGAATAACCAATAAACACATCGCCTCTTTGACCTAGAGCCTGAATTTGACGAGCAAATAGCTTTTCATAGCCATAATCGTTACCAATTGCAGTCAAAATAGAAGTATCTGTTGTCAAAGCAATCGCGGGTAGCCCTGGGCGATCAAAGGCAAATCGACTAACAAATTCTCCAGCAATATGTTGAGCATCTGCGGCACTGCCTCCATTTCCTGCAAGCAAAATTTTGCCCTTCTCGCGAATACACCCTATGCAAGCCAAAGCAACTTGCTCCACTGCATTCAGCAAGGACTTATCCATTAACATTGCGCCCATAATGCGTTGTGTTTCATTAATTTGCGAGTTAATATAGCTGTACATCGTTAGCCCCTCATCATTACGTCATAGATATATATTCGATTATTTAAATTCGCCATGCTTGCGTGCCATGCGGAGTAAAGTGGCAATTACTCACCTCACCCTCGAACTGCCTTAAGGCACGAATAACACTCATACGCTTTTCAGTTGGTACAAAAAAGAGCATAAACCCCCCGCCCCCAGCGCCAGAAACTTTGCCAGCTAAAGCCCCTGAGTCGATAGCAATCTCATAAATTTCATCAATGTGTGAATTTGATACTGTCTTGGCAGAACGCTTTTTACTCTCCCACCCTAAGCGCATTGATTCCACTAGGCCATAAAAATCGCCACGTAGCAAGCACTCCTTCATGACTAATGCCTCCCGCTTAATCCCATGCATAGCCTCTAGCGCATCAACTGATCCTTGTTTTAAGTTACCGCTTTGATCAGCAATAATTCTCGCAGACTCACGAGATATTCCAGTAAAAAAGAGGACTAGCGAAGCCTCGAGCTCACAAATAATCCAATTCTTAATTCGCAGAGGATTGATTACAGCGCGCTCATCAGCATAAAACTCCATAAAGTTAAAGCCCCCAAAAGTTGCGGAATACTGGTCTTGACGGCCGCCCTGCAAACTGCAATCTAACCGCTCAATTTTATAGGCCAAATGAGCAATCGCATAATCATCCAGTGGCACATTGAGTAATTCAGCAAAGGCCCGAATCATCACCACCACTAGAGTTGAAGATGAACCCAAGCCCGACCCAATAGGAGCATCGCAAAATGTACTTAACTCCATTTGAATGGGATTATTACTATTGAAGTGCTTCACCATATGGTTATACACAGCCTTGTGAAGATCAAGCCTACCACTCAAGGCAATCGTCCCTGCAATAGGTACGACCTCTTCAGTCTGCTGATCTGTAGCCACAAAGCGAACGATAGGCTCGTCCAATGTCTTAATTACAGCATAGGCATAGCGATCAATCGTAGCATTCAATACATATCCCCCATGCGCATCACAATAAGGAGAAACATCTGTACCCCCGCCCGCCAAGCCTAGGCGAAGAGGTGCGCGAGCTCGAATTAACGTCATATGATTTTCAATTCTAAAAAGTAAAAGGCTTTATCTATTGAGAGGAATTTTCCCCTTAGAAATTTCATTCCTCCAGTGGTTTAACAGGTCATTGAACATATCCCTAGCCGCTATCTCAGGCCTCCAATTAATAGCTGACTTAATTTTTTCATTATTGAACATCTGGTAGTCAGCATCGATAGGGCGCATTCTCTCCTCATCAGTGGCAACCTTTATATCTTTTCGAGTACTCATACTAATAAGCAACTCTACAACCTCGGGCAACTTGAAGACTTCTTCACCAGCAATATTGAAATAATCACCAAACTTAATTTTTCCGGCCTCGCTTGCCTCAAGCAGCAAGAAATATGCCCTCACCGCATCTCGAGCATCCTGAAATGTTCTAGTACTTGATAAATTTCCGACCTTAATTACTGGCTCTTGAAGACCCGCTTCTATTAGCGCAATTTGTTTTGCGACGGTACTTTCAAAAAAAACGTCACTTCGCCGTGGACCCGAATGCGTGCCCATTCTGGTCACAAAGGTACGAATCCCGTAGGCTTCCCCGTAAAATTGTCCCAAATAGTCGGTTCCAATCTTACTAATACTATAGGGACTTGCTCCATGAAAGGCCGTATTTTCGGCCAAAGGGACACCAGGCCTAGCCTTTCCATACACTTCGCTTGAAGAGCAAATATGAACCACTGGGTTGTAACCATCAACCTCTCTTATCTGACGAATATTTTCAAGCAGATTCGCAGTCCCAATGATATTAGTTTGCAACGTTTCAATTGCAATATTAAATGATGTTTTTGGGTATGATTGTGCGGCTAAATGGGAAATATAGTGAGGCCTTACATCGCTCAACATTCTTGATATTGAAGGGTAGTCGTTTAAATCAGCATAGTAAAGACTAATTCTGTCCCGCCTATTAATCCGCTCAGTCAAATGATATAAATTATCCATTGACTCCTGCCAACGCATCATACCCACTACATGAAGGTCAGTATTCTGCAACACATAGTCAGCCAATTGAGAGCCTACTTGCCCCGTAATCCCCGATATCAATATTTTTTTACTCATTACGCCTTTCCATATCCATCAAATTTATTTAACAAAACTCAAATAGAGCTGCTTCAGCCAGAGTTCTAGGAGGACGGCCAAGTAGCCTTGGCAAAATTTCCGACAACATTGAAATTGAACGAGGTCTATTTTTAAAAAATTCGACCTCTGGCTCCATCACCCTAAATTGCAAATTTGGGATTACAGTTTGCTTTAAACATTGGGCAAAATCCACTCTTGAAAGTACTTCTGGCCCACCAAAATTGATCACATTTTGAGGAAACTCACTCCAGCACCGCGCAAGAGCGAGCGCGCCCTCAACAACATCTTCGCGATATATTATTGAGCGATAAAATGGGTGAAATAGCACAGCCTCTTCTTGGCACTTAGAGCAACTCTCCAAATACTTTGTTAATTTGTCATTCCTTGAAAATACATAGGATAGTCGAATAGATTTAAATAATGGATTTTGAAGAAATTTCAGTTCAACCTCCGCCTTCATCAGTGCATAATCTCCGGACGGATTTGTTTCTGCCGTTTCATCAAAAATCTTACTGCGTTCTCCGTAAACCGTATCGCTTGAGAAAAAAATAACTCTACCACCGCGAGCCATTACCTGAGAAATAAATTCTGAAGTTCCGGTAACATTGATGGCCCATGCTTTATAAAATTCACGTGCGCAAACATCAGGCGCAGAAATGGCAGCAGTCAAAATAATGGTGTCCTCTGGGCGAATGATTTCATAGTCAAAATCAAAAGGGCTATCTAAGGACATTGCAATGAGCCCATGCCGACCAGTAGACGAGGTACCGCATGCAAGGCCATGAACACTTGCCTTAATTAATAACCCTGATCCAATATAGCCAGAGGCGCCAATTATTATCGTCTTACTTTTTTTATTATTCAAAATAGTATCAAATTAAGCACAATATAAAATAACTAAAAAAATTATTCATAGAATCCAACCCTTCAGAATATCTCCAATTGGCGAAAATAATTTCACGTAGGATCCTTGAAAAGAATTTCGAATTTCTTGGTGAGATAAATTACACGTTAAGACAATATCTGAAGGCTTAAATATTACCCTTGAATATTGCTTAACTAAAGATAATGGCAATCCAATAAAAGCTCCTGGTGTACCGAATACGAACCGACCATTAGAAAATGTTTCCAAAGTTTTTACTTTTATGCCTGCTCCCTGATAAATTGGCACTAAAAAATACTTGGCTGGAATATCACTATAAGAACCAAATACACCACCGTCGTAAAATTTGTAGACTATATTGGGAATAGATTTAATTGCGCTAATAGCTGTTTCTGAAGAAATTCCATATATCCAAAACTCCAAATCCTCAAGTCCGCCTTCGGATAAGCTCCCCATAGAAAAGAATTTAACAATTCCATGTATATTTTCACTCCTCCGCCAATCGGAGACAACTGCAATTTGGTTAATCATTTGATCATATTTAGGTTCGATATTAAAAGATTGATCACTCAGGCAGGATGCCAAAGCTACATTTTTACCAATGAACTTCGAAAGAATTCTCCACTCCTGGTAGGAAAGACAAATAATGTATGGTGCTAAGGAATAAAGTAATAACTCTACTTTAAAGATAATACGGCAATATTTTCGAGAATAAGTAAATGATTTTGATCTTTTATAAAGGAGGTCATGAATGATAAAGACCCTCTTAGAGCGTTGAACTATAGGAGCATATAAGAAGACGCAATAATGACTAAAGAGAATTAGTTTATATTTTTTAATGATAATTTTATAAATTATTATGAAAATAACGAATGGAGAAATTTTAAATAGAAATTCGAATATAGGACTCTTAAATAATCGAAATATTGACCCTGGAAAGAAATATAAAAAAAGAATTAGATATAATGATTTATTTTTATTTTTTAACCCAAAAGTAGGTACCGTATTATATATACTTACCTCAATAGTATTTTTTGAAAAATTATCCAGCCAATTATTTAGCAAGTTTTTTCCAGATCCGCCAAAGGCCGTATTAATACCATTAATTAATAGCAATCTCATGATAAAATTAAGACTTTAATCACTAGAATGCTCTTTGAATAAAGTGGAAAATTTTTTATTGACATTAAATCTTTCAGAATCAAAAATCCAGCCCCATTTATTAAAGTATTTTATAGCAGAAATAATATGAAATATAAGAAGTTTAAAATTTTTATAGGAACCGGCACCATGAAGGTGATGAATAAAAACATCTTGTAAGAACACAATACGACCAAATTTTGCCATCCTCCTAATTAAATCTATATCCTCCATATAAAGAAAATAACTTTCATCAAAACCACCAATGGCAATAAACAGTTTTAGTCTAACAGCGATAAAACAGCCAGGTATCATCGGTACATCATGCATATTATAAGCATTTTTATATATAGAAAAATTAGTAGCCAAATTACTAGCAATTGAATTAGGTAGGAAACGTCTTGATATTAATGAATATGGTGTAGGAAGTAGTCTAAAACATTCTTGCATTTCACCTGCAGGAGACTTAATCTGAGGCGACAATGCTGCTATATCCTCAAAATCAATAAACACAGATTCAATTTTAGATACAGCGGATGGATCAAAGTAAACATCTGGGTTCAAAATAATATGAACACCGTCTAATTTATTTAGCAAATGTATAGCCAAATTATGGCCAGCACCAAAACCCAGATTTCTGCCCGTCCAAAAATATTGAACTTTACTATTAATAAAGTAACTAGAATTTAATCTAATAGGTGAATTATCAATAATAATTAGCTTTTCAGCATCATCATAATTTAAAAATGATTGTATTGCTTTTTCAAAAACAATATTAGAATTAGAGTAAAGAACTAATGATGCTGTTAATGACATATATTTAAATTAAAATATTTATAAAAAATTAATCGTTAAATAAAAATTTCGTCCATTTTGATTTTGCCTGAAGCGGAGAGAAGCGGCAGAGCGCATGCTCGTATAGAACGACATTATCTTTATAATTTAAAGAACATAAATCGATATTATGCGAAATTATAGGGAATAACGGAAATCCATACTCCCTTGATATGGGGTGATCAGAGGAAAATACAATACAACCATTCTTATAGGCATCCAAAAGAACACCACTACAGCGATTTTCATAAACATCTTCAAAGATACACATTATAAACTGAGATACTTTAAATAAATTATCGTACTCGCTTGCATTTAGAAAACCGTTTTTAAAGTGTATATTCACATGTTTTGAAATTTTAGTGATGTAGTCCTTTTGTATGTTTTTTTTACAATTAAAAATTACATCAGTGATCATATATATATTCAAGATATTATTTAATCCATCAATCGGTGGTAGTATTTTGCCTGCAGACCCAACCCCTGGAATGAAAAGAATCTTGTTGTTATTGGTAACTTTAATATTAAATTTATTTAAAGCCTCAAATTTATTAATTACTCTAGATGGTATAAAAAAAACATTTACATTGTATTTAATTAGTATTTCCTTTTTTAAAGAATTACTAAATACACCTATTTTTGCATATTTATTGATTAAGGGAATTAAGATTTTATAAATCAATTCTCGATTCATTGGAATAAAATGGACCAATAATAAAATCTTAATGTCTTTTTTATACATTAATTTTAGTATTATAAATATTAATAAAGCATGCGATAATTTTATTGATGCAAAATATAAAATATCATATTTTTTACCTAATGAAATTGAAATTTTAATGGCACTTAATATTTTAATTTTTTCAAGCTTAAAATGATTAATATTAATTCCGCCTAATAAATTTGATAGAGATTTAAAGTCATCATCAAAATGACCATTTTTAGAATATAAAAAATCAATTACAGCTATCTTTTTATATATATTCATTATCAATCTATTAGAGTCTCTTTTGCACGGAATGATGGCAATTTTGATACCTCGCAGGCTGGATTTCCTCTATATAGAGTGTATTTATTTGAGCGACCCATGAAGACAGAATTTGCAGCAAGTACGGAGCCCTTCTCAAGAGTGCTTTTGGGTAAAAGTATGCTTCTAGCACATACCCAGGAAAAACTTTCAATCTGTATATTCCCAAACTTCACTTTGAAATCTCTTGAATAAATATCATGACTTAAAGTATATATTATCGCATCTGTAGAAATATTTACACAATCTTCAATATCAATTGTCCCGCCTCTACAGTCTAAATAAACACCCGAAGATATATGGCAGTTCTTACCAATCGACAAACGCCAAGGGAAATCAAAAATCACCCCCCTTCCAATATAACTTGAGCTAGAAACTCTTACGCCTGCTAGCTTTAATAATATGATTCTCATGATATTAAATGGCGTCATTTTTAGCAAAGTATGAAAGCAAAATGAAGCAAAAAGGTAGGCATTTCTTTTAATAGATTTTTTTATCATTTATTTGTACATGTTATTAAAATATTAACTATAGTGAAAATGTAATCTCATCAATAAAATTATTGTTGAAAAATACAAAACTAGTTGTGCGTTTTTTTGTTTTATTTTAAAGTTAAAAATAAATAATAAATAACATATTAACTCAAAAAATCTATACAAGATAATATTAGGAAGAAAATCTAAAAAAGGTATTAATATAAAAAAAACAATTGAAATTATAAATGGATATAAATTTGCGGAGAAGAAAGAATAAAGCCCTATGATTATAATAAATTCAACACCATTCAAATAATTTTTTACATCGTATACATCATATTCACTTTTCGCATTCAAATACACGTTAATATTATTTATATCTCTATTATTTATTTCCATTATTAAGTCAATATTAAAATATATTATTATTATTATTAAAGCAGCATATAGGTACCTAATTAATATGTTATAAATATTTTCCTTTGGAAGTTTAAAAAATCCTGCGATTATCAACGAAGGATGAAATAATGTTGCAGTTGCTATTGCAAGCTTTGGGTACCCAAATCTAATCATAAGCAATAAAAAAAGTAGTCCGTAAGATAACTTTAGTTGATTAAGACCAACGGCTGGCAATATTAGATATAAGTAACCAATAATATTATATATACTATAATTTAATTTATTTAGAATATATATTTGAAAAATTAAAGGGAATATATATAAAATCTTTAAATCTAATTCAGTAAAAATTATGTTGAATTGATTTTTATTTAATATTCTAAAATATTCTGCAAAGTCTCTAGAAAGACTTTCCGGTGAAATTACTACAATAAATATTACTAAAATTGTTAGTAATATTAGTTTTTGATCTTCAGATTTCCAATTAACCAAGAACGGGGTGCAAATAATAATTGCTAAGTAAATACCTATCATTATGGAGTGGAGTTATACAAATAATTACCTCTTTTAGACATAATCTTACTAAATAATTTAAGGCCAAATATTGAAACGATAAGCCTCAATGTATATAATTTTAAAAACCCAATAAAGAATCCTATTTTTATAATCGGGGTATATTTTTCATGATAACCAAATAAATTCCTATTGAATTCTTTGAAATTCTCTCTGTTACCATTCGAGGATATAATTTGATGACCACAAGAGACAATAAAATTAGTTATAGAGCTTATAACCCATAAAATTCTTTCGCTATCTTTAGCTTTACTTAACCAAAGGTTTTCATATGGTATTAATATACTATCAATATTCCTTGCCAAAACTACCATATCAGAGATATTTGATGTATTTTTTCCATGATAACGCCAACGCCCAATAATATTTTTAACACCGAGAATTTTACCCTTAAGCATTAGATTTCTAACGAGTACTATATCTGAATTTATGCAATCCGAACTATATGATCCAATTGATCTAACTAGCCCTGTATTCATGATGCAGGAATTATGAGGAAGCATATTTTTAGAGCCGACCCAATCTAAAAAATATTGTAAACCTTCTTTGAGCCCAGTCATTCTTGGCCCTGTTATCCTTATAGCTCCATTCTCGCTAAACTCCTGGCAACGTCCAGCAAGCATTGAAATTCCTTTAAATTTTGCTAAAAGCGAATTTAAGTAATTAAAATCAATGAATTCGTCTAATAGATCATCGCCATCAAGCATTAAAAAATACTCAGAACTACATTCTTCAACCAGTCTTGAATAATTTTTTACTCTCCCTAAATTGCTGGAATTTACCTTGTAAACTATCTCCGGCCATCTTTTAAAACAGGCCGACTCATTAGCCAGCAAACTAAACTCAGGGCAATCATCAATGACCACAATCCCATCTACAAATCTCAAATATTTATACGCTGAATCAATAGCCTCTATTGCAAATTTATGATTTTTATATACTGGAATAAGTATTGAGATATATTTTTTATTGCTTATATATTTCATATATTAAATTTTATTGTACCTGCGGAATATTATTCTAAAAAAATATACTAGTATTTCCTTAATCAAATGAGTGTCGAATTTAAAAATTATTCCAGGGTACAGTATTAAATAACACAATATATTAAGAGCATTTAATCCCTTGTGTTCACCTGAATAAATATTTCCTAAAATATAGCTAGAGCGTATTTTCCACATTTTTTTATTCCAAAAAGTTAATTCTGGCTTGCTTAATAGATGATGGATTTTATTATAAAGAAAATTTAATTTACTAGGATAAGAGGCTCTTAAACCGAATAAATATGACATTGTATAAATATACAAATACGCATTCTTATCGATACAAATATTTTCATCTTTATATAAATCTATTAAACTACAGTTTAAATAATTTTTATTATTCAAGTTTTTTAAAAAAAGTAATTCTGGTTTTGAATTTTTTTTCATAACACTTTCTAGCTCATTTTTAATAACTTGATTTAAGCTATCCTTTTCAGATAAAAGTATTTTAATTAGCTGATTATGCGCATTATCAAGTGCATGATTTCTATATTTAGAACTATTTAATAGTTTATCAACAAGATAAAAAAACTCATCTATAGAATCTAGATTTATTACATGATCATCCCTGAGGGGATCTATCCATTCATCAAGAGGATAAATTGATGTTGTAAGAAAAAAAACTGGTACTTTTGCTAACATTGATTCAATTGCTGCTGTTGTGCAATAGTTAATAAGCAAGGAGATATCGCTCGCTGACAACACAGTTTCAAGCTGAACACTTTTTATTAAGCTTAGATTACTTGGGGATTCCTTAATTATCTCCTCATATAAATCAATACTATCAAATGAGGGGTGGGGTTTAATTACAAATTGTAAGTCACTTCTTTTGGAAATAAGTAATAATAGTTTTCGCCATGTGTTTCTATGCCCAATTGGATTAGCGATTGGACAAGCCATTCCCGTATTTATTGCAGCAGTAAGGATCACTACTACTGGCCTTAAAGGATCTAGGCCTAGTTTTTTTTTGGCAGCCGATTTATTTCTATCTATATTCTGTAAATAATCAAGATATTTCTTTTCATACCTCATAGATCCTATTTTAATTAATCTATCTTTGGACACCCCAAAAAACTTAAGGGCTTGAAAATCAAATTGATTCCATATAAATAATCTATCCGCACGACCAAAAATACTTCGATACGTCAACTTGTGACTCAGCCCTCCGTGCAATACACCAATTGTTGGAATTTTTTCTTCTTTAGCGATCTGAACTAATACTCGTTCAAAAGTAAACATTTCATGAGAAAAAATTACCAGACTAGGACTAACTATATCAAGTAATGCTGCGAAAATTTCTCCGCATTCACTTGCATTCTTTAATTCATTAAATATGCAGTTAAATTGGAAATCTAGATTTAAATTATCAAAAATTTCAGAGTATTTCGCCTTTTTTTCGCTGCTAAATTTTTTATTTACATTTTCAAAATTTAAAGGGCTAGAAATTGAATTTAGTCGCCCTAGGTCTAACCAATTTCTTGTAATAGGAACAACCATTACATCTGAGATCTCTTGTAGCGAAGAAATGATTTTTTGGTATTCACTTTCCGGAAAACTATCACGAAGAATTAAAACTACTCTTTTAATTTTATCTACTTCTATTGGATAATTTCCGACTTCTTTTTTAAAAAATTTATCGGCCAATTTTTTATGAGTTAAATTTTTAAAAGTATTATCTTGGCCCAAGTAAAAAACTGGAACATGTTGATTGTTTGAAATTTGAATGAGCACAGCTTCAGTAACCGATCTGACGGCTCTGCTAGTTGGTGCTGGGCCAGTACGAAGTACGCCCACCTTTGGAACAAAAAAACCATACAGTCTTCTTATTTTATATTTTTCAAATATTCTTTCGTAGATTTTTTTAGCATTAAGACTAGCTTCAAAAGAGAAAACAATATCATTCTTTGTTAATTCCGAAATTGTGGATCCATAATATTTGACCCCATCATCAATATCATCCGCCCAATTTTCTGATAACTTATATGAAATATCCCAATTTTCCCTAATCTCATTAGGAGTAAGGAAACTCCACTCATCAATAAATGTGATTTCCATTTTTTCCAGCATGAATGCAACAGCAATATCTCCTGTTATTGGTAACATTTTCTTCAAATAATCAGGATGTTTTGCTCGTAAATATTCCAAATTTGAAATATCAGATAAGTATAATAAGTCCACCATAGGTATATATGTTTATAGTTTAGTATTGAGCGACAATGAAAAATTTCTAAGTGTCTATTTTAGACTTTTTAAGAAAAATTAAGAATTGGAAATTATTTTGAACAATAAAACAAATGCAGCGATTCGCATTCTTGATATTCTAGAAGCGAAAAATAAATATCATAATGGAGAAAATATATCAGAATTTTTAAGAAGTAAATTACAAACAAATAAAAATACATCGGAAATAATCGAGGTCGTATATGATTTTCAAGCTGGCGAATATATTTCGAACTTCAAAAAAAATCCAACGGAGAGCGCAAATTATTCCAGGGAATTAGCCGAGATACTAGATCACCATATTACCTGTCACGATACGCTACTTGATATAGGCTGTGGCGAACTTACTACTATTAGTTTAGTACTATCAACATTGAATATAAAACCAAAGAAATTGCTTGCTTTTGATATAAGCTGGTCACGAATTTTCAATGGATGTGACTTTGCACGAGAGATGCTCTCAGAAGATAATTACAAAAGAATAATTCCTTTTGTTTCTGATATAGCGGAAATACCCCTCAAAGACAATTCAATTGATATCACAACTTCTAGTTTTGCTCTGTATTCAAGTCATGGTCGACTAAAAGAATTATTGAATGAATTATTTAGGATTACAAAAGTTAAAATCTTACTTTTTGAGCCTTGCTACGAAATCGCCTCTTCTCTTGGGAAAAAGAGGATGGATGAACTCAAATATATTCGAAATATTGAAGAAACAGTTAAAGAACTTGGCGGCACTTTAGTGCAAAGATTAATCCTAAAAAATAATGCAAACTCATTGACCCCAGGCGCTTGCTATGTAATTCATCCGCCTAAGAATGCTAGCTCTATTGAAAATCTAACAAACCAGGAAAAGGAAATAGAATTCAGCATTCCTGGAACTAACTATCAACTTAAGAAGATAGATAATTTTTATATTTCATTGGAAACAGGTTTATGTTTTCCAATATTAAAATCAATTCCAATTTTAAGAAACAAATCAGCAATATTAGCCTCAGCCTTAAACGTGTAAACTTAACATAACAATGTTTTATATTATTTACAGCATCTCTAAAAAGTAGAATAATTTTAGCCCTAGTAGCGATGATCCCCACCCTAACTTATAGCCATCTTTTCCCAAACCCACTGGGCACTTTACCCAGTGCAATGAATTTTCATACAGACTGAGATGAATTATTGAAATCGGTCGGCATACACCCATCAATACCAATAAGTCACTGCACCTAAACTGAATATTAATGAAGAAATTTTTGTACCTTTTTACTTCACCATAGAAAATATTTCTATATATTCTTTTGTGATTTAATCAGTTGAGGATCACTATTTTTATAATAGAAATTCGAAACTTAATTTATCGACCTAAATGAGATAAATTCAGCTATTGTTTCAATAATTGACAATCATGTTATTTAATATCATTTTTTATTGGCTTTAACCAAATTACTTAAATGTTTAATTTGGTTGTGAGGAAGTCGACATCTTCGATTAGGTATCGGTATGCAACTAATTACCCTCTTCTTCGCAAATATCCCTATAACCATAGCCATGCTTTCGCAGCCAACAACTACGTCAGAATTCGCAATTTCTGATATCAGCGAATGACCCTCACTTAAAATCACATCAGTCGGATAAACATCTAACAACCAATCATATTTGCCTTTTGCATCAGAAGGATGTGGACGAACCATGACCTTAGATCGATCACTACATACTAAATTTATATTTTCAAAAAAATATTTTATTGCATCAAATTCAGTATAGCCAAAATAGTGCTCATCCCCATAATTTACTTGAGCATAACCCGATATATTTTCGCAAACATATAAAATATTATATGCTCTAGAGAGCAAATTTAAATTCGTAGATGATGTTTCTAAAAGTTGGTTTTTGATATCATCAAAATAAGGGTTAGCTAAAAATGTAATTTTCATTCCAGGGAAAATCTGATGTGCGAGCTGCTCAGCCTCTTCATCGCCAACCCAAATTTCATCCGGCAAGCTTTCTATGCCTCCCCGTATAAATCTCTCTTTATAGTTTATCCAGTGATCCAAAAATGCTATTACATATTTACCTTGCTTGCGGGCATTTTTAATTGCGAGCCATTCAAAGTCAGATTGCCAACCCGTGCCACATAAAAACCAATCGCATTCCGCTAAAGCGGAATCTAGAGATATTTGCTCTATATTTCCCAGTTTACGATTAAAAATATTTACTGCTGGCCCATCCAGAACGAATCTGCAATCAATTTTATTCTGCAATACCCAGCTTGATAGTATCTCTGCCCCACCTGCATCATGAGAAACTATGGCTGGTAATTTATGTAATTTCATACTCATTAATCATTGAGTAATGCTAGATTACTCCATACCTTTTTAAAGGCATTGGCAATGTCCTCTATATCTTTTTCATCCAAATCATAAACACACATACCCAGGCCAAGATAAGAAATATCATTCAACTCCTCGGCAACTGGGCAGATACCCTTTTTGTAATTTACATCTCTTACGCATATATCTGAATTCCATGGAAATCCCTTTGAACCATAAGCAATTTTTTTCTGATACATGGGCAGCAAATGAATATTTTGATAACGCCTACTCACGGGCACTCCCTCTGCATTAAGTGCATCGCAAATTCTATCCCTTCCAACGCCAAGCAACTTAACATCCAAAATCATTGGGAAGTAGTAATAAACATGCGTGCAATCTTCGCTCACAATTGGCAGACGAAGTCCTGGTAAGCTTTTTAACTTATCCATGAGCAATTCTGCAGTTCTTTGACGTGATTCAACAAAGTCCTCTAATTTTTTTAATTGCTCTATTCCAATGGCGCACTCAATTTCACCCAGTCGAAAGTTATATCCAATCATATTAGTTAAATCTGATACACCTTTGTCGCCTACAACTGCTTCAGCATGGTTTCTAATAAGCTGAAGTCTCTCTGCGATTTCATCATCATTCGTAACTAAAATTCCACCTTCACCTGTATGAATATGTTTGTGGTAATTTAAGCTAAATCCTCCTACATCAGCCATTGTGCCTGCATATTTCCCTTTATATAGGGCGCCTGGTGATTGGGCTGCGTCAGAGATGATTTTTAATTTATATCTACGTGCAATATCTAATAAAGCATCCATATTTGCAGAATGCCCAAAAATATCCACGGCCATAATTGCTTTTGTTTGCGGCGTAATATTCGCTTCTACTGAGGCAGGATCCAAACAAAATGTTTTTGACTCAATGTCGGCAAAAACTGGAATTGCATTCCAATTTAAAATAGCCGTAGCACTGGCGCACATTGTCCACGGACTGACAATTATTTCATCTCCAGGCTGTATACCTATTGCACCGACTGCAGCCATTAATCCCGAGGTCCATGAATTCACCGTTATAGCGTGCTTAACCCCAAAATATTTCCTACACCTCTCTTCAAATTCCCTTACCTTCGGGCCTCCATAAAAGTCCTCATGCCACGCGCCCAGAAACTGAGATAAAACACCACTTTCAATAACCCCCTTAGCAGCCTCAAGCTCTTGGAAGCCTATTGAGTTATACCTCTTAAATTCCGCTTGAATAGCCCTTTCTCCACCGAAAAGAGCCAATTGTTTATCGCTATCTTTTGCCACCATTAACTTGCTCCTTAATATTTAGACTAAGACTGACTTAGCCTTAATTTGCTCGCACAAATCCTGAACCAGCAGCGCATTCTCTCCGGTGCTTGGTATTGCAACCCCATTAACTACTGCTTGGTAAATGGAATCAACAGCATTAGTCATAACACTTGAGTACGCCCCGACCGCCTCAATTCCACAGTCCAAAGTTTGATATCCCCCAAAAATCCTACTCTTAATCGGAAGCTGCGTTAGCCATCGAAAACCACCATCTTTCATGCTGATTAGCCCATTTTGAAAAATAAACTGCACTTCAAATAATGAGTAATCTTTTGCTTTATTGCACATCAAATAAATCGGCTCCCCATCTGCCCCCAAAAGCCAAACAGGAATAGATGGGTCATTTTCAAAGAAATCAAATACAGGAGTTCCAACGCTTAATATCTTTATCGGACCAGTAAATAAATTTATCAGATCAAGCATATGAGATCCATTATTTAGCAGCCCCTTGTTGTAATAACCGGTAATGGAACGTAAAGCACCCCACTTACCCAAGTCCTTCTCCGCTTTTAATTTCCGAATATCTTCATCAAAGCGACGCGAATAATTTACCAGCAGTAGTACATTTTTTTCTTTACATCTTTTTATTAATCTTCTACTCTCATTTAATGAGGTTGTTAAAGGTTTTTCACAAAAAATAATTTTTGGCCTTAGTGCAAGCGCAAACTCCATATCTTTTGCATGGTTACCGCTTGGAGAGCAAATACTAATAACATCAAACTGAATTTTAGAAGCCAATGCTCCCTCAACTGTTGTAAAGCCCTTTTCGACATTCCAAGCAGACATGAAGTCTTTGAGGCGCTCTTCATTGGGCTCCACACAGGCTCTCATATTGAAACGTCCATCCTTTTTGTACGCACCAGCATGTGTCAATGGATATTCTGAGATCGTTACGCCTTCATCAAATTTTCCAGCAATATTCCCGCACCCAATAATTAGCACATTTAGCTTAATCAAATCTGAGGGCTGTAGAGGCTTCATTTTATTTCGAAGATATAGTTAAATTATTTTTATGTAGAAACGAGTAGATCATTGCTCTAATAATTTTATAGTTAGCCCTAATGCCGGTGCCAAAGCGAGGTTGGTCGGCTCTTTCTTTGGCTTGAAAAGGGACCTGTCCCAATCTATAACCATTCTTGGACAAAAAAATTGCCAACTGAGTGCCTATGGACCCGTATGTATCAAAATACCCAAGCGCCTCATACGCAGATTTCTTATATGCTTTCATGCCACAAAGGGGGTCGTGAATTCCATAAAAATATTTTGTATGCCATGCAAAAATATATTCACCAATCCTCTGCTTTTGATGGCGGATCCCAATTACATAATCACAACCCGAATTGATTAATTCAATAAATTTTTCTATGAGCTCAGGATTGTGCTGCCCATCACCATCTAGGGTAATAATGATTTCAGCCCCAAAATTATGGGCCTTAATAAAACCTGAATTTAAAGCAGCGTCATAACCCAAATTAATTTGATGCGTAACTACAAATGCCCCAGCACTTTTAGCCAGCGCCTCCGTGCCATCAGTTGATCCGTCGTTAACAACTATTGGCAGCCCATAAAGAGCCGCATTTTTTACAACACCTGTAATAGTTGCTGATTCATTAAAGGCGGGGATCACAATAGCTATTCGAGATCTATCCATCGCAAATGCTCCCCCTCATTAATGTCACGTCTTAGTTTTTTTCCTACTAATTTGTCAATTAAATATGGCTCTAAAGCATCTATTGGGCAAGGACGAAGAACGGATAAATTCTCATACCCCAAAATATCGCCGGACTTCAAGGCGGATGAGGCTCTTATTGATCGGCGCTGCAGTACAACAGTCTCCCTTTCATTCTCCTCTACCTTTTTAACACCTACCCCAAGTGAATTCTCCAGCTCCCTTGATCTATCAATCATCTCACGCCAAGTCCCTGGGTCCATAGAAAATTTATGGTCAGGTCCAGTCCGCTTTAAATCATCAGTAAAATGTTTTTCAATCATTCGAGCGCCCAAAGCAATAGCGCCCAAGACAGTTGCATGTCCAGGCGTGTGATCACTTAAACCTAAAACTAAATTTGGATACATCTCTTGATACACCTTCAATACATTTAGTTGTATATATTTAAAATTCTCTAAACTGGCAGTGTAATTAGTATTACATTGCATTAAACAAAGTTGTGTATTTAGATCTAAAGCGGCAGATACAGCCCTATGAACATCATCAAATGTTGATGCGCCTGTTGCCAAGATATATGGCTTATTTTTTGCTGCAATATAACGCACCATATCAATCCAAGTTATATCGCCTGAACCTATTTTATATGCAGGGACAAAAGGGTCTATTTGATTAACTATCTCTATAGAATAGGGACTTGTAAAAAATGCAATGCCTGCTAAATCACACGTTGCCCTCAATTCAGCAGTCCAATCCATACTTACGCTAGCCTGCTTATAAACCTCAAATACTGATTTTTTCCAATCAGCCTGATGTGATTGAGCCCCCCCAAGGTTCTTAAACCCATAATCACTAACAATTGTCTCTGCGGAGAAATGTTGAAACTTTGCTGCGTCCGCACCAGCTTCGGCAGCTTTATAAATAAGCTCTTTTGCGCGACCAATATCACCATCATGATTAGCGGCAATATCAGCAATGAAATAGGTTGGATTATTCCCTCCTATAGTTTTATCATTTATCTTAAAGATATTATTTTTTGAGGTCATAGTAATCCTTAGCAGATTTTATTATTTGATCTATTAACAGTGGTAAGCGTATACCCACTGTAGCCTGGAATTTATCCACATTCATCATCATGTTCTTAGGGCGATATGCATGAAGAGCGTCTATTTGATCTATTGAAATAGGTCTCATTAGCTTAGTTGAAAAACCTAGCTCATTTGCGAAATGAAAGGCGAATTGAGCCTTTGACATACCAGAAGTTGAGCCCACATTGTATGTTCCGATTGGCTTTAATATTACAACTAATTCAATCATTTCAACCAAACTTTCTATGCATAGCGGACTAAAAAAAACATCCTCAAAAACACTAATTGGGTCTTTTTTTTGTAATGCTTGAAAAAGCCAATCTGTAAAACTAATTCTATTATCCGATCCACTCAAACCAAAAAAATTGACCCTTAAAACAGTGCCGTCAACTTTTAGGGCTGCCAATTCACCAATATATTTTGAAAATGAATAGTAATTAGCAGGGTCTATTTTGGACTCTTGATGGAGTCCGCTTCCGTCATAAAGTTGGTCTGTGGATATCTGGATGAGATGGCAGGGCGAATGAGCACTCTTTAACCAGTCAGAAATATTCTCGACGATATGTGAATTAACACGATAAGCCTCCTGAGGATGGGTCTCACAATAATCTACATTAGTTAATGCCGCAAGATTGATAATCACCTCTGGCTGTATTGAAGAGAAAAATTTGCTTGCTTCATCCGCTTCGGTAATATCCACGTTATATTGGGACTGAATCCTGCGCCCTTGTTTAATAACTTGGTGCCCCCTAGATTCAAGATATGGGCACAATGCGCTTCCGAGTAAACCGCCTGCCCCTAGAACTAGTATTTTTTTTGACATTAAATTTTTAAAACTTAATATTTAAATGGGCAATGCCACTATAAAGCGCCTTAAAAACCAACTCAGCCCTTGCCCAATCTTCCATCGAATCAATATCAACAACTCGCCAGTTGGGAATCCTCATTCCCAAACCTGCTGTATGCATTTTTTTTCCCGCCATCCAGGCTGATGCAGTACCCCAATAAAATTGTCCAGCATCATGGAATGATTTTTCTAAATCCTGCGTACGAGTCAGCTCATATTGAGGGCTAAAAAATTCCATTGCCCCGCTTGGCAACAGCCTCATTGCACGCTGAATTGGGTGTGCATATTCGGCAATAGGGTAAACAAATTCAGCTTCATTTTTAACCGCTAAATTAAGGGCGCTTACCAAATCATCTGGCTGCAAAAAAGGAGCGCAGGGATATATGCAGCAAACATAATCAAGCGATATTCCAAGTCGGATACATTCCTCTGCCGCATGAGCAATAACTGGGACTGTGGGCGTTAGATCATCTGCTAAATTTGCCGGTCTTTGAAAAGGGGTTTGAGCACCCCATGCATTTGCAACCTCAGAAACTTCATCATCATCAGTCGAAACTATAATATGTTCAAATAATCCTGATTTTTTAGCGGCCTCAATAGCCCAAGCAATCATTGGTTTTCCGCAAAACTCTTTGATATTTTTTCGTGGAATACGCTTGCTTCCACCTCTTGCTGGAATAACTGCTACCTGCATCATGTGAATGTCCTTGCTATAAAAAACGCCGATGATCTGAGAAAGTCTTGCAAAAAACGATTAAATCTTTCCTATTTTTTTTCTATTTACTTCAATCCATTGCTTTAATGCTTGGATATCCATCCATTCTTTATTGTTATCTGAGCAATAGGTGAACTCATCGTCAACCTTAATGCCGTTTTTAATGCGCTCTGGATCGTTATGCCATTGATTAATAGCGGGTAATATTTTGTAATGCTCATCATATTCATAGGTATATAACGCATCTTCGGGGCCAATCATTTGTTCATGAAGCTTTTCCCCGGGGCGAATTCCTACAATTTCATGTCCAGCGTTTGGAGCAACTGCAAGTGCGATATCCGTAACCTTCATAGATGGAATTTTCTTTACGTAAATTTCCCCCCCAACCATATCCTCAAAAGCCTTCCAAACTAACTTCACACCCTCTTCCAGGGTAATCATGAACCTAGTCATTCTTGCATCAGTAATTGGTAACGTAGGCTCATTTTCTTTTGTAATAAAAAATGGAATTACAGAACCCCTTGAGCCCATCACATTTCCATATCGCACCACGCTAAAGCGTGACTCATGCCCCCCAGAATATGAGTTTCCAGCTACGAATAATTTGTCCGATGCTAGCTTTGTTGCTCCATATAAATTGGCGGGACTACTTGCTTTATCAGTTGAAAGCGCTACTACTCGCTTCACACTTCGATCAATGCAAACATCAATCAAATTCATGGCCCCAATAATGTTGGTCTTCACACATTCAAAAGGATTGTATTCGGCTGTTGGTACAATTTTGGTGGCGGCCGCATGAACAACATAATCTATACCATCTAATGCGCGCGCTAAGCGATCCTTATCCCTTACATCGCCAATGAAAAAGCGTACTCGCTCATCATCCCCATACAACTTAGCCATCTCCCACTGCTTCATTTCATCTCGAGAATAGATTACCAGGCGGCGAGGATTATATTTTTTCAGCGTCATGGGCACAAAAGTATGCCCAAATGAACCTGTTCCGCCGGTAATAAGAATCGATGAATTGCTAAGCATTTAGTTACTTCCTTTGCTAATAATTTTTAACATTAGACCCGAATAATCTCTGAATAAGAGCCAGCCCGTTTAATTTTTCCGTTTTCCAGCTCAAATATCCGAGAACAATTTTTTAAGGTCGATAATCTATGGGCAATCATAAGAATAGTGAGATGATCACCCAAACCCTCAATAGAAGACATTACGCCTCGTTCTGTTTCGCTATCTAAAGCACTAGTAGCCTCATCAAAAATAATGAGATCTGCATTTTTATATAGCGCTCTTGCAATTCCAATTCGTTGGCGCTGCCCTCCGGATAATTTAACTCCCCGCTCTCCAACTGAGGTTTGATATTGCTCAGGCCACCCCTCGATAGTTTCTGCAATTTGAGCCTGTATTGCGCACTTGCGAACTCGCTTTATATCAATTTCATTCTCAGGAACTCCAAATGCAATATTTTGCTCGACGCTTTGATCGGCAAGAAAAATTGATTGGGGCACATGAGCAATATGCCTGCGCCATAAATGCCAATTTTCTCTTGTTACTAGACAATCATCCACTTCTAAACTGCCTGAATTAGGCTGCAAGAGCCCCATAATGATGTCCAGCAATGTGCTTTTGCCACCACCAGTAGAACCAATAAAACCAATTCGACCCCCTTTGGGGATGCTCAGGCACAAATCCTTAAGTACCGGCAAACCCTCCGAGTGATAACTAAAGTTAATATCCTTTAGTTTTATTTCTTTTTTAAATGTCAGCTGATCCCTCGGGGAAATATTATTCTCAGCAGGTAAAGCTTGATCAAGCAAGCCTAGTGTTTCTAATAGAGACTCTTCACTTCCCTTAATATTGGACCAGGCTGCATAAGCCTGCTGAAGGACTGGAAGCAATCTTTGCGCACCCAATGCCAATGCACCTAACACTGGGATAGCCACAGCAATCCCATCTGGTTTTTGTGCAAGCGTGTAAGCCAAAGTCGCTATCAGAACCATTCCCAAAGCCTCCATTACAAATCGGGGGCTATATGAAATAAATTGGTTACTCCCTTGAGCTCTTCTAAGCAAGTGATCAGCTTTGCGATACTGATCACAATAGGTTTCTTGACTTCCGTCTATTAAGATATCGCGAATTCCGCCCAAACCCTCTTGAAGAGACTTAATAACTAGAGTGGAGTCACGCGCAATGCATTGGCTATTTTTCATTAATTTTTTTCGAGCTATCTTAATGATCACAAAATAAATTAACCCAAACCCGCTAAATGCTATTAATGCCATCAAAGGATTAATCAGCATAAGGGCTGTCAAGATCGCACCCAACATCAATATAGCGCTAAATAAATTCAGAATTGGCAAAAGGATGTTGTAAATAACTTCATTTGCCTTATTCGAAATTCCGCTAATGACTTCGCTACTATTTCGCGAAGTATGTATGACATAGTTTTGGTACAGGGTACGGCGGTAGATATTCACGCTTAAATCGGCGCCCGCAGCAAAAGATAGGCGCGTACTAAACCAAAGCAAAAGCACCCTCATGCCACCCGCAAAAACTGCTAATAATGAAAAGGTTATCGTTAAAGGCAATAAAAGCTCATTGGGGGATTGAATTCTTAGGGCTTGAAAAAATGGTGCCATTGCCTGAGAGGAAAAGACTCGATCAGGCGAAGTCAGAACCCCCAAAAAAGGTACAACCGATCCGATGCTTAAAATTTCCGCAAAAGAACTAAATACCATCAATACAAGCAAGGCTAAAAATTGTAAGCGCCTTTTCTTTGCAATATGGTGCCAAAGACGAATAATGCCCTCATTGAGGGGGTGAGTTTTCATTGAGCAAGAACAATTAATATTAGAAATTAAAGGAGAAGCCCGCTAATGCCCGCTCTCGGACCTTCGCCTGCACCTGTATTGCCTGAGAACTAGCCTGGGTCAGAGCTTGGGTTAAAGCTTGAGTCAGAGTTTGCGTCATTGCCCAGCTCTTTACTGATGGTACTGCATTGATCAGCCGACTGATTGAGCTGATGCTTGAACTCGGACTCGGGCTCGGGCTTGAACTTGAACTCGCGCTTGAACTTGAACTCGTACGTGAACTCGTACTCGGGCTCATCCCTAGATTGAGGCCTTCGTGCAACCCTTGCCTGGGCATTCCCATGCCATCAATCCTCATTGCGCGATTTCACTCTTGACCGTGTCCCTGTTCACTGCATTCCTTTTTG
>TBL_comb47_HYPODRAFT_10001693_pt1 | contig 28347 bp, 25 predicted proteins | sample TroBogypolimnion_40_FD_10682 | JGI IMG/M metagenome (IMG submission 10682) | reverse complement strand
GGGGTCGCGCTGCCGCGAAGCAAACAGTTCATCTATGACGAAGGTCTGCATATTCCCCTCATCATTCACTGGCCCGCCCGGATTCCTTCGGGCGGTGTCTCCAAAGAACTCGTCTCGAACCTGGATATCGTGCCCACCCTGCTCGATCTGACGGGGATGCCCAGACCCGCCTATCTGCAAGGGCGGTCACTGGTGGATCCGAATCAGCAAGCGCCTGAGTATGTTTTCGCCGGACGAGATAAGATGGATGACACGCACGACGCCTCCCGGACGGTTCGATCACAGAGTTTCAGATACATCCTCAACCTGATGCCGGAACGGGCCTACTGCCAATACAACCAGTACAAAGAGGACAATTATCCGGGGTTGGCGGTGCTGAATGTGCTTCACCTCCAGGGCAAATTGCCGCCGGAACAGGGCGCTTTCATGCAGGAACAGAAACCCGCAGAGGAGTTGTTTGATATCCGGAAGGACCCCAGCGAGATCCATAATTTGGCACCTGAGCCGGAGTATGCGGAAACCCTCAAGGAATTCCGCCGCGTGCTGGCGAAATGGCGCGCCGCGGTCGGCGATGTTGGCGTGACCCCGGAATTTCGTTCCGGTGGGTGGCCCGGCACTTATCCAACCAGGCCGCTTGCTGATTGGCTCACTATTGAGTCGCAGTGGGAAAACCACATCCTAAAGGGCGGTGCAAAACCGAACATCGGCCGCCCGCCGCAGTTTCACCCCGAAACGAAATAGCCTGCGAAGGAATAGTCGCCGGTGCCGCCGAGGCGGCCTGGGCTACCGATCGCTGCGACTGCGGAACCCACACCTCCACCAGCGTCCGCCGGCGGTGGACCCCAGTTCACAGTGGGTAACGCGAAATGTGGCGGTGCGAACTCGCTCGTCGAGAATCCACCCTCACCCCTGGCTGCCATAATAGGCGTCCACCTTGGCCGCCACATCGCGGTAGCTGATGTCAACTTCGTAAATGAGCTTGAACTGCTCGAAGGCTTCCTCCTTCTTGCCCATGTTCTCGAGCACGCAGCCGAGATGGTAAATCAGCTCCTTCTTTTCGTCGTCGAAAACCGGTTTTTCCTTGATGGCGTTTTGGAAGGCTCGGGCGGCCAGGTCGTACATCTTGCGCTTGGCAAAACACTGGGCCAGGTAACTCATGGCGGCGATGCGTTTGTGGGGATTTCCCTGGGCCTTTTGGAATTCCTGGATGGCCTCACTGATCTTGCCCGCATGGAAGAAGAGCTGGCCGAGCTCGAACCGAAAACCGAGGTCAGTCGGGAACCGCTCGACCCGCTTCTGGCATTCGTTCAACTGGTAGCCCTGCTTCTCGGCCTGGAGCGCGGCGAGTTGGTCGGGGTATTCGGGCGAGGCGGGGTCGAGTTCCGAGATCCGGTGATCGTAGCGGCGGACGACCGTCTCGGCAATCGCCTGGTCTAGGGAAGCGTCGCTGCCCAGATCGGAAGCCTTGATGCGGTCGTAATAGCCCAAGGCGAGATCGAATCGTTTCTTGGAGGTGTAAAGCTCGGCCAAGGACCGGATGAGCTTCAAGTTGTTGGGCTCGCCCGCGAGGCGGGCCTCGTACTCGCGGATCAGGCGCTCGGTGACATCCTCACTCTTGACCTGCCGATGCTCCTGTTCCAGGGCGGCGGACCCCTCTTTGTCCTTGAGGATGTCGCGGTAGGAGCCGGAACCGTCGGCCAGGGCCTCGTAACCGCCTTCATCCAGGGTCTTCCGGGCGGAAATATCCTTGGCCGCCTGGGCCAACTCCTGGTCGTGGGGGAAGGCGCGGCACATCTCCGTAAGGACAGCTTCGGCACGCTGCGCTTCGCCAATCTCAGCGAGGGCATTGGCAAACTTGATGGCGATATCCCGGTCCTTGGGCGAGTTCTTGGAGAGCATTTCGAGGGACAGGACGGCGGTGCGCGGCAACTCCAGGGCGTGGGCGGCCTCGACCACCAGCTTATGGGCCATAGAATTGTGCGGATCGCCGGTCAAAACCTGTTCGGCGATCTCAAGCGCCTCGGCCGGATTTTTATGGAGCGCGAGCTGGCCTTTGGCGATGGCTGGGGAGGAGCCACTCATGCTGATCATCTTTTTGAAAAAGCCGCCCCCGGCGCCAGCCTTGGCCAACTGGGCCTTGCGCAGCTTCTCGCGGCACTCGTAGAAAGCCGGTTCCCGCACGAGCACCTGGTTAAACAGACTGATGGCGTAATCGGGATTGTCGCGAGCCAACGCCTCGTTGCCTTTGATGTACAAGGCCCTGACATCCCGGGGGATTTCATTGACGTTCTTTTCTGCCATAAGTAGCCAAGTTTAGTCACGTCCCGACCGAAAAAGGCAATCGAAATCGCTTTATCGAAACCGCCGCTATGCCGGCTGGACAAACGGGCGGCCATCCGGCATCGTATGGACTGTGCCCGCAAGGGCCGGATGAACCCTGACTTTGTCAAGCTATGGAAACACCGCCTCCCGTTACGGAAATGCCACCCGAACCACCCCGCCAGCCGGCCCTGTCCTTGTTCGGCCGCCTCAGCAATATCATCGCCGCCCCGAGCGAGACCTTCGACGACGTAAAGGCCTCAGCCGGATCGGCAGCCAACTGGATGGTCCCCATGCTGGCTCTGATCGTCATCGGGTGGATCGGCGTGGCGGTAGTGTTCAACCATCCCACGATCCAACAGCAGATGCGGGACCTCACGGACCAGGCCCTTCAAAAATCCTTCGCCAACAGTAATCTCCCGCAACAGCAACAGGAACAGGCCAAGGAGACCGCCGCCAATTTTGCGCGGATTTCACAGACCATCGGCGCCTACGTGGGTCTGCCGTTTGTTGTCATCTTCTCGACTTTTTTTTGGGGCTTCGCTCTTTGGCTGCTCGGCGTGCACGTGTTTAAGGGCAGCTTTCCTTTCATGAAGGCGGTCGAGGCTGCCGCCTTGTGCAACGTCATTGGCATGCTCGATTCCATCATCCGGACGCTGCTCATCCTGGTCATGGGAAACGTCTTCGCTTCTCCCAGTCTCATGCTGCTGGTAAAAGGGTTTGACCCGCAGAACACCCTGCATGGGGCGTTGGGGACCATCGAGGTGTTTACGTTGTGGATTCTCGTGGTCAGAGCCATCGCCCTGGCCCGATTGAGCGGGACGTCCGTAGCCAAAGCGGCCGTCTGGGTGTTCAGCATTTGGGTGGCCTATACGGGGGTTTTTATCGGTCTGGGGGCAGTGGCAAAGGCCATTGGCGCCCACTTCTCTCATCCTGCGTGAGCCTCGGCGTCCATCGCCTGGTTCAAGCCGCCTCGGCCGGATCCGCCGGCCTATAACCCAGCCAGCAGGGCAGCCAGGGAGGTTGCGGGCCGGTTTACGGTACCCAACCCTGTGCCACTGCCGGTGGCTGGGTGATCAAGCCCGCCACCGCCGTGGCCAAGCTGGCGCTGAGATCGTCGAACACCGCGCGGCAGGTTCGTTCGGAAAGCCGCAAGGGCCGGGCCGCGGCGTAGATGAACCCGCGCGTGGTCTGGTGAGAATAGCCGAGCAACCCCTGCCGCAACGGCAGCGAATAAACCGAGAGGGTCATGCCATAGACGAGCGTGTGCCAGCCGTTCGCCTGGCCGCTTTCAACGGCCCGGAGGTATCGCTGGACCAACCGCGCGTCCCGCAGGGGCCGCAATTTCCTCAATTGGGCCTGGCCCACCCGGCGGCTCGCCTCGGCGAAATCGCGCAGCCCCGATTCGCCGGCTAACTGCTGGTCCAGCGCCACCAACTCGCGCAGCCCGTTGAAGGAGGCATAATGGTAGGCCGAAAGGACGGCGGGCAGTTCCAAGGGCAGTAGCAGCCGCGCATGGTATTCTTCCAGAAAGCGCCGGAGAGAACTCAGATCCACGACCGGCCGCAGACCCAGGATCGAGGCCAGGGGTGTGGTGGTCAGGAGCCGGTCCGCCGAGCCCAGTTGTTCGGCCAGCGGATGCCAATCGCCCAGCCATTCGGCCGCGTCTCTCAGCGCCACTTGCGTTCGGTTTACCATGCATTGGTCCGGGGCGGCCAGCCTCCTCGAAAGGGCCGGGCGCACCGCAGCCGCCCTTACCGTGTACCGCTCACGCCACGATTGCCAGCGACAAAAGCGCCAAACCCGAGATAATCGGCTTGCTTTTCTAGTGCCCCGTACGCAGCACGAAGTACGGGGTTTGACGATTCAGATCCGGGAAGATGACGCCGTGTCCCTGGTTGTCCATGGCTTCGATGAAATACATGAAATCCCAAGCGGAGGAGACCTGGTCAGCGGTTACCGTGGCCTGGTAATGGCCCGAGGCGCCGCTGGGGAGAAGCGGGCACGATCGGTACTCTTCTTTCTGGTTGACGTTACGGTAGCGTAGCCGGACCCACTTGACGCCCGATGGAGCGTGGACCTCGGCGGTGATCAGCAGCGGTTGGCCGGCGGGAGCGGCTGCGGGCGGGCGGTGATTGACCACCGGCCGCTCAGCCGGATCGGCGGCTGCCTGGTACCGCGACGCCGGGCCCGAGGCAGGTCGATTCGGGAGTTTCGACCGCTTTTGTTCGAGGGCCAGCAACCCCTGTTCCAAGGAGGCCAACTCCTCCCGCCAATGGCCGCAGAGGTTGCGGCTTCGCGCACCCATCATGAGGTCGTCGGCATAAAAATCGCCGGCGGCGGCCACCAACTGACGCCAGGCGGCGATCGCTTCCCGTTCGCCGCGAATGGCATCGTCGAGCGTGCGCGGATCTTGGACACGTTCGAAGAGGCGATAACTGACCGCCGCCGGGATGCGGCGGGCGTGGTAGAGGGCCAGGCCAGAAAGAACCTTGAGGTCCACGACCGTCGAGTCGAACTCCCGGCTCCGGTGGGCGCCGATGCGACGTTCAGCCTCGGCGGTCAAGGCTTGGATTTGGGCGGAGGTTTCGGCAAACCAGCGGCTGGTTTCCTGGGGACGCACCTTCGCCGTCTCCCCGCCTTCGATGAGTAGCTGGGCTTCCTCGTCAGAATTAGCGAATTGCTGGACGTCGCTGCCCTCGGCCTTGGCGAAGGCGGCCAGGTCACCCAAGTGTTGCTTCTCCGGCCAACCGGCGGTCATAGGAAATCCACCATAGGGGTAGCTGGAAGCGACGATCCGGGGCAGGACCCAACTCGCACGGTGGAGGGCCTGTTCGACGCACGGGCCAGCCTCGGGGCCAAACCGCTGGGCGAATTCCCGCTCCCAGACCTCGGCGGGAGTAGCGGGGTTGTAGCCGATCCGGCCGAAGACCTGGAAGAAATGCCAATAGCGCTCGAATTCGTAGTCATAATAACGGTGGGACGGATTGAGCAGGTCGAAGGGCTTCCGGTCGTGGGGCTGCCCTTCCATCTTGGTAGCGAGTGGTTCGTTGACCTCGAAACCGTCGCCGTCATAGAGATGGGTGGTCTCGACAAAACGCCGGGCGTATTCCGGGTCGCCCCAGAGGAGGATGCGTGCAGTGCCGCCGTTCCAGAGCCGCCAGTGGATTTTGTAAGATTGCGGGTAGCGCAGCAGGTCGGCGTAGGAATGGCGGCGTTCGAACTGGTTCTGGCGGTTGATGTGAGTGGGATGGAACGGCAACCCCATCTGCTCCATCCAGTATTTGGTGGTGATTCGAAAATCCACTCCGACCTCGCTGGCGCTCTGGATGACCGCATCGGGAAGTCCTTTGGCCCGGAGATCCAGGCGAAGGCTCGGCGCGGTTTTCTTCATCTCGCGGAACACGTCGCGCCAAAACCCCGCTTGTTCACCGGCCTGGAGGCCCGATTCGTCGTGCATGCGAAACTGGATGCCATCCAGTGCAGGCACCAGGCGGACCAACCGGGCGAGCGCCGCCTTGGTATAGGGGACGAGGTTCTCGGCCGTGACACCCCAAACCAGATTGGCGGTGGGCTGGCGGGCGGCCTCGTCCGCGCCGGGCACGCCCCCGCCCTGCACCCCGCCGCGGTAGATATGATCCCAGATGCCCGCGGTGAAGGCAATGCCACGATCGTGGGCCAAGCCGATCAGGCGGTTGAGCGCCTCGAGATTCCGCCGCTGCTCGGACGCGGTGATCCCCACCATCCGCACCTGTGGAAAACCCTCGGTGTCGAAGAAGTAAGGATAGCAAGGGGCCAGGAAGCCGCCGTTTTCGTAGCCGAAAATGACGACGATGGAGTTAAAGCGATTTTGCGCCAGAGTATCCAGGTAACGCGTCCAATAGCCCCCGTCATAGAAGCGGCTTTCCCAATACGCCCGGTTCATAGTGTAAAGGGAAATCGCCCGGGTACTCACCGCCGGCTCTTCGGTGGTCTCGCGCACTTCGCTGAACGGCGCGCTGGGATCCCAGGCCCAGCCGACCCGGTCGGCTGCGTCCAGTTCGGCGTACATCAAACCCCGGTCATCAGCTCCCCCGAGCAGCCACACCGGTCGGCCGTGCCAGGCTGGATACCGGCGAATGACGAGGGCTTCCGGTCCGCGGGGAAAGGCACGGCTGTCCTCCCGCAGTAGCTGGGCGGCGGGGCCATCGCCGGTCATGCGGCCGGCGACCACCAGCAGACTGCCGTGCGCGGACTCAGCCGAGGCGGTGACCTCGAACGTCACATGCTTGGCGCGCAAGGCGGCCTCGAGCTTGCCCAAACCGTGGGTCGCGGCGGGCCCAGGCCGGCTGTCGGTCAGCAGGGAGACCGCCAGGGGGCCGGCTGCCAAAGCGCAGCCGCCAACCCCGCCCACGAGGATCGCCAGGGAAATCACCAGCAGTCTTGTGTGCATAGCCATTGACTTTCCTTCAGACAAACCGCCAACCGCCGTCGGTGTCAACTCAATTGGCGCCTTTTCCGGTCGCTGCCAGTTCAGATAACTCTCAACCCGGCCAAAAAGCGTTTGCGGGCGGGGCGGCCAGAGGCTAGAGTCCCAGCGATCCGGCTGGCCTGTGGGGCTTGAGTGGAGAGCAGCTTAGCCTGAGTATCCGAGCATCGATGAGCCGGTTCACGCTCGCGGGGCGGGATTGATGGGGCTCAGGGATGCGAGTTGATAATCCCACTGGGAAAAGACACCTGGGTGGCTGGAAATTTGAACCCTTATGCAAAGAATCGCAATTGTTGGTTTGGGATATGTTGGCCTGCCCCTGGCGCTGCAGTTCGCCCGGTCAGGGGTGGAGGTGCTCGGCTTGGACGTCGATCTGGAGAAGGTGGAGGCACTGAACCACGGCCAGAGCTATATTCAGCATATCAAAAGCGCGGCCATCGCCGAGCAGACGGGGTCGGGACGCTTTCAGGCCTCGGCCGATTTCGCCCGGATTCGCGAGGTGAGCGCGGTGATTATCTGCGTGCCCACGCCGTTGAACAAGAACCGGGAGCCGGATATTTCGTTCATCGTGCAGACGGGCCAGGCGATCGCGCCGCATGTGCAGCGCGGCATGCTTATCGTGCTGGAATCGACGACGTATCCCGGCACGACGGATGAGGACTTGCGAGCCGTGCTCGAGGCGGGCAGCGGGCTCCAGGGCGGAGTGGATTTTCATCTGGCCTTTTCGCCGGAACGGGAAGACCCGGGCAATCCCAAAAGCAACGTGGCGGAGATCCCGAAGGTGGTGGGCGGCTTCACGCCGGCCTGCCTGGAAAAGGCCTGCGCGCTCTACGGCGAGGCCATCAAGACGATTGTGCCGGTCTCCTCCTGCCGGGCGGCCGAGGCCACCAAACTGCTCGAGAACACCTTCCGCAGCGTGAACATCGCCTTGGTCAACGAGTTGAAAATCGTTTATGGCGCCATGGGGATCGACGTCTGGGAGGTCATCAACGCGGCCAAAACCAAACCGTTCGGGTTCATGCCGTTCTACCCAGGGCCCGGCCTGGGCGGACATTGCATCCCGATCGATCCCTTCTATCTCACCTGGAAGGCGCGCGAGTATGGGGTGAACACGCGCTTCATCGAACTGGCGGGTGAGGTGAACACCAGCATGCCGCGATTTGTGATTGACCGCGCCGCCGAGGCGCTGAACTCCCGTTGCCGCTCGATCAACTCGGCTAAGGTCCTGCTGATGGGGCTGGCCTACAAGCCGAACGTGGACGACAAGCGGGAATCGCCCACCTTCGTGTTGATGGATTTGCTCAAACAGCGCGGGGCGGAGGTTTCCTATTATGACCCGTACATCCCGGTCATCACCCCGATGCGCGAGCACGCGGCCTGGACGGGGCGGAAATCCGTCCCGTGGAACCAGGAGACGGTGGGGGCGTTTGACCTGGTGATCATCTCGACAGACCACGCCTGCGTGAATTACCAGGAACTGGCCGCATGGGCGACGCTGATCGTGGATTCGCGCAACGCGATGGCCACGGTCGCCACGCGCCCCGGCCAGGTCTGGAAGGCCTGAGGCGCGCGAGGCCGGCATCGTTTGAATCAATGCCGCGTCTTTTTTTTCGATGGGGGGTCGGCGGTCAAGCCGGGTTATCACTAACCAGGCGAGAGGGGTTCTCGCCACCCATATCGAGATTGACTATGAAGATTCACCGAGTTCGAAACACGGCACTGGGCTTGACTGGCCTGGTGCCGCTGATCCTTGCCATTCTGGCCTGCACGTCGTTCAGCCCGGACGATACCAAAGTCCTTTATCCGGCCTTCAGTGGCGCCAACGGCGCCGTGGGTTTCGCCAGCTACGACCGCAAGTCCAAACGCAGCGAGTTGGTCTTTGTCTCCGCTAACCTCGAAGGCGCCGAAACCAACGATTCCGGCCCGAACCCGTTACGGGCGCAATGGCTCGGAGACGGCCACCGCATCCTGGCCACCTGGACCGTGGGACGTCAAGAAGACCTCCTCAACCTGGCGGTGTTTCCCTTCGACGCCCATGGAGCGGTTCAGCTCTTTTCGTTGCCGGGAAAGGAGTTGTCGAAATCGGTCATGTTACCGGCGCCAATCGTGGGTGACCGTGCCTTTCTGATCGACACCCCCAACCAGGTGGCTCGCCTGGATCTCCGGGATGGGACGGTGGTGCATCATCCACTCGGGGAAGAGGGCTCAGATTGGCTGCTTTACCCAGCGGCGGATGGACAATCGGTGTTTTACCTCGAGGACCGCAAATCGCAAGGAGATTACTGCTTTGGCCGCCTGGACCCGCAGAGCTTCGCCCTGACCACGCTCCTGACCTTTACCAATCGGCTGGAGAGCGGTTTCTCCTTCACCTACGACGGTCCAGGCAACCGCTTGGTGTTCGTCGAAAAGGCCGAAGCCGGGCCACGTTTGGTGGTGCTCGAGCGTGGCAAGCCGGCATGGACCCGTCCGCTATCGACGCCTGGGGGCCATCTCGAGTTGGGCAACCTGGTAATCTCCCGAGGCGGCGATCTCTTGCTGGCCAGCTTCCGCCGCACCAAGGAGGGGTCCTCGGTTTCCGCTTTTGGGCTGATCGAGATCCCGCTGCGTGAGGGATCGGCGCGCGAAACGGTGCTCATCCCCGCCTGCAAGGTCGCCGATGAAAGTGCGGCGGCTTACTTTCAATTTGGGGTCTCGCATGATGGCAAAACCGCGGCGGTCGCTTCCACCTATCTCGCCTGCGTGAGCCAGGAATTCAAAGGCGAAGATTGCGCGTTGTTCCTGGTTGATTTGAGTGGTCCCAACCGGAAGGTGACCAAGGTGCCCATTGCCTTGCCCTCACGCCGGGCGACGTCGGCCAACTAGGGGAACCGGGCCGAGGGACAGAGGAACTGCCGGATTCAAGGGAGAATGATCGAGGCCGTCACCCATCTCTTCTCCCGGCTCTGTGGGCAGAATTCCGACCATACCTGGGCTCCCGGAGGCGTGTCCCTGCCCTGCTGTCAACGCTGCACCGGCCTTTATGCCGGCGCAGCGGTCGCCACCCTACTCCTGCTCTGGCTCCGCCCTCGCTTAAGCAAACGGTTCCTGGCAGCGCACGGGGCTTGCCTGCTCTCCATGTTACCGTTCGGGCTCTATTGGATCCCCCAAGGTCCCATGCTGCGGGCCACGTCCGGGGTGCTCTTCGGCTTTGGTGTCGCTGTGTTCCTGTGGCTGCCACTGGCGGCCAGGAGGGATTGGGCCAGCCATCCTCGACGTTTCGCGGCCGGCGCCCACGCCTGCGCGCTCCTGTCGACCATCGCGCTGATTCCCCTGTTGGCCTCCTGGGGCGGGATCGGGACGGCCTACGTCCTCGCGGGGTGGGTCTGCGTCGGCGCGGCGTCCCTCCTGGCACTGGTCCTCGCGACCCTGTTGGCGATCGCCTGGACGCCGAGGCCGTGATGGCCCCGCTGAGCGGCTTAATGCTGGCTTAAGGTTCGGGCTGATAGAATCTGGGCAACATGATAACTTACTTATGAAAAGACTCATCCAAACTCTTAGTATCGGCGCCCTGGGCACAGCCGCTTGCCTCCTGTCGAGCACAGGCAACATCTCCGCTCAGAACCCATCCCAGGGCAATTTCAACCCGAGTCAGATGCGCGAGCGCATGCTACAACGGGTGCGCGAACAACTCGAGGTCAAGGAAGACTCGGAGTGGACTCTGATTTCCGCCCGAATCACCAAGGTGATGGACGCCCGCCGTGCCGCTGGCGGAGGAGGCGGCGGTTTTGGCGGTGGCGGTCCGGGAGGATTCGGTCCGGGGGGGCCGGGCGGGCAGGGCGGTCCTGGTGGTCAGGGTGGTCCTGGCGGCCAAGGCGGCCCGCCGCAGGGTGGTGGCGGGGACCAGGGTGGACCTGGCGGCCCTCCGAGCGATCAAGGGGGACCCGGTGGCCAGGGCGGCCCGCCGCAAGGTGCTCCGAGCTTCGGCGGGTTCGGCGGCGGGGGGCCGGGCGGGCCGAACCGTGAGTCGAGCGCGGAATTGGAGGCCTTGAACAAGGCCATCCAGGCCAAATCCGCCACCGCGGACCTCAAGGTGAAACTGACCGCGCTCCGTGAGGCCCGGAAAAAGAAAGAGGCGGATCTCGCACAAGCCCAGGACGATCTCCGCCAGATCCTCTCCGTCCGCCAGGAGGCGATCGCCGTGACCCTTGGGTTGTTGAAGTAAGGGTGACAAAAAAGCCCCTTCCGCTCAGGCGGAAGGGGCTCACGATGAGTCAAGTTCGAATTAGAACTTGTAGATCAGGTTCGCGGCGACCATGAAGGCGTTATTCGCCCCATCGGTCGTAAAGGACCTCGCCCCGCTGGCGTCATGGTCCCAACGGAACTCAACCCGGCTGATGACGTTCTTCCAGAGATCGTACTGGACGGTTTCGGTGAACTCGAAGGCGCTTCCGGGCACGCCCGAGTTGTTGAATGCGGCGGCGGTCACCAGATAATCGCTCTGGGAGAAATACTCGGCACGAGTATTGAAGGAGAGCTTGTCCGTCGCCTTATAGGCCAAGTAGATACCGGTTGCGTTCTGATAGCCGGTGCGCTTGACACCCGAGATGGTATTATCCCCGAGCATGGCGTAGTCGTAAGACACTCCGACGGTCACGCCCGTGATGGGGGTGTTGATCGAAGCGCCGACATAAAAGCTGGTTTTGTCGACCTGGTTGGCGACGTCCCAACCGCTGACCACGCCAGCGTTCAGGGTGGAACCGGAGAACGAACCCCAGTTGGTGGGGGCCGTCAACGCCAGATCACCGACATAGGCCTTGAAGGACTCAGGTTTGTTAACAAAGCCCGGACCATTGTTATTCGCGCGGGTGTTAACTCCGGCGCTCCAGGTGTTGGCGATGCCGGCACTCGCGGAGAAGGCGTCGCAGAACTTGTAGGAGAGGAGGCCGCCGGTCAATTGGGTCGGCTCAATCTCGTACCCGTAGGAGCGGGTGTAGTTCGGGTTGTTAGCGCCCTCGAACACCTCGGAACCCAGCGGCGAGGAGAAAGTGCCCAACTTCAAATGCAACTGGTTGCCGATCGGGGCGGTCAACTCCACGTAGGTGTCTTTCAGGCCGAAGTCCGGATTGCCGCCGAGGGCATTCCCGCCTCCCATGAACGACGAGTTGTAACCCACGGCATCGGGCCCGAAGAGCAACGAGGCATTGTAGCCCGCTGACCAAGGCTCATCACCGGTAGCTTTGCTAATGGTCAACTCGACCACGTCGAGGTTGAACCCATCCGCTTTGGTGCCGCCCGCCGCGCCGTTGGGCGTGTAGAGGGGCAGATTGTTATTGCCCGAGTGTCCGATATTCCATTGGGCGGAGGTATCCACGTAGCCGCTAATGGTCGTACCGGCAACCGCCGTTTGCAGAGGACTCGGCTTTTCTTCCGCCTGAATAACCGCCGGCAAACTTACGATACCGACGCTCATCAAGGCCACTGTCCATGGCTTGCAGTTCATAATTTTTAGTTTAGATTACTCGATTTGTTGTTGTTCAATCGCCGTTTCAGCACATTCGATCATCTCGCTTCGAGAGCGTCATCGGCGCACGGCGCTCGGGAGAGCACCCACCGTGCCACTTTCGTAGCTGACATCATAACCCATTGTCCTGCAACATAATGTGCATCGATAACCCCGCCACGCCCCTGAAGACCACGGCGGATCTTGCCCTGCGTGGTCAATTCTCACCAGCGAGAATTGCCGGGATGCCGACACCCCACTATAGCAAGATTTGAGCAGGACGCAAGGGGTTGGTACCCACAAAATTCGGGTTCGGTCTTTGACATCCCGCCGAGCCGGAGTCACAGTACTGCCTATGGCACACAGGTCGGGCACAGCGCCGAGGCCCTTGGTGACCGGGAGTGGTGACCCGTCGGCGGCACCACTGGCGGCGGTATTGGACCGTCACACCGAAATCGGCTCGCTGTGGCGGGCCGAGGGGGAGCGAATCCGTTGTGTGGCCTGCGGACACCGATGCCTATTGGCGGAGGGTCGGCGCGGGGTCTGCAAGGTTCGGTTTCACCAGGCCGGCCAGTTGCACGTGCCTTTCGGATACGTGGCTGGCGTCCAATGTGACCCCGTGGAAAAGAAGCCCTTTTACCACGTCTACCCCGGAAGCGAGGCCCTGACGTTCGGAATGCTGGGCTGTGATTTCCATTGCGCCTATTGCCAGAATTGGGTCACCAGCCAGGCCCTGCGCGACCCCGCTGCGCACGCGCCCATCAAGGAGATCACCGCCCGGCAATTGGCGGAGGCGGGGCGCCGCCTGGGCGCGCGGCTCATGGTCTCCAGCTACAACGAACCCCTCATTACCGCCGAATGGGCGGTAGCCGTTTTCAGCGAGGCCAAGGCGGCGGGCCTCGAGTGCGCCCTGGTCTCCAATGGCAATGCCACACCGGAGGCGATCGAGTTTTTCCGCCCCTGGATCGTCGCCTGGAAAATTGATCTCAAGAGCTTTGATCCGCAGCGCTACCGTTCGCTCGGCGGCACACTCCCGCAAGTCCTGGAGGCGATCCGGTTGGTTCGCCGGGCCGGCATTTGGCTCGAGCTCGTTACCCTCCTGGTGCCCGGCTTCAACGACAGTGACGAGGAACTCCGCCAAATGGCCCGGTTTATCGCCGGGGTGGACCCGGACATTCCGTGGCACCTGACGGCCTTCCATCCCGATTACAAACTGACGAGCCCGGGGAACACGAGCGCCGCCCAACTCCTGCGAGCAGCCCAAATCGGCGTCGCGGAGGGGTTACGGTTCGTGTATGCCGGCAATGCTCCGGGCCGAGTCGGTTCGCTGGAGCACACCGGTTGCCCCCAATGCGGCGAGCGATTGGTCGCCCGCCACGGTTATGTGGTCCGCGAATATCGGCTCACTCCCACCGGCCGATGCCCCAAGTGCACGGTAGCCATCCCGGGCCTTTGGGCTGGCGAATCTCCCCTCCCAGCGAGCACCAACGCCCCAGCTTCGCTCCAACGCCTTCCCCGCCATGTGTTATGAACCTTCATAGCTTTCCGCCCATCCCCGGCACCCTCCGTCCCAAACAGGTGCGACCGGCGGCAGTGGCCGGACGCTTTTACACCAGCCATCCTGAGGAATTGCGACGGACGGTAACCGCACTCCTGGAGGCAGTGCCAGCGCCGACGGGCCCCGCGCCCAAGGCTCTCATCGTGCCCCACGCCGGCTATATTTATTCCGGGCCGGTCGCGGCCTCAGCGTATGCCCGGCTCGCGCCCGACCGAGACCTCATCCGGCGCATCGTGCTGGTCGGCCCCTCACATCGTGAGGCGGTGACCGGCATCGCCGCCTGCAGTTGGGAGGCTTTCGCCACCCCCTTGGGGCTGGTTCCCCTGGATGGGTGCGCCCTGCCACGGTTGGCGGCACTGCCGCAGGTCGTGGTGCGGAACTCCGCCCATGCCGGCGAACACTCCCTGGAGGTCCAGTTACCTTTCCTTCAATGCGTCCTCGGCGAAGGCTTCACCCTGGTCCCGCTGCTGGTCGGCGAAAGCTCAACCGAGGAAGTCAGCGAGGTGCTCGAAGCCCTCTGGGGCGGCCCCGAAACACGCCTGATCATCAGTTCCGATCTCAGTCACTATCACAACCCGTCCGAAGCGCGCCAACTGGACGGCGCCACGGCCTCCGCCATCGAAGCCCTCGCGCCGGAGGACATCCCCGAGGATGGGGCCTGCGGACGCCTCCCGATTCGGGGCCTCCTGGAGGCCGCCCAACACCACGGCCTCCGCGCCACGACCGTTGACCTCCGTAATTCCGGCGACATCGCCGGCGGACGCCAACAAGTCGTGGGTTATGGCGCTTTTGTTTTTGGAACCTGACTGAAAAAAGCCCTATGCGTTTCCTTTCACTCTGCTGGCCCAGCCTGGCCTTATGGGCCGGCCTTCCGCTCCTCGCCACCGCGGCCACACCGGGCACGGTATTTTTCGTGGTCGGATCGGACACGGCTATCTGGAACTACCCGGCCAACGCCCCGACCACGGTGGATGCCTATACGCGCCATCCCTACTATAAGCAGGACTTTTTCACGAGTCCATCGGGGGTCGCTTACCGGGTGATGCAATCGTCGTTCCGGGACCAGTTCAAGGATTCCTTCGGCCAGTCGCTTAAACTCACCTGGTGGATGATGGGGGGCAATATTTACCGGGACGCGACCAATATCAACGTGCCGGTGGCCAACACGATGACCCTCCATTTGATGAAGCAATACCACGGCGACCGCATCCAGGCGCTCGGCGACGAAATCTCCCTGCACTATCACACCTTCATCTGGAGCGACTACACTGGCGGCGGCACGTTCTATTGGAACCAGTCCCCCACCTTCAACGATTGCCGGGCAGACTTCGACGTCACGCTGGCGCAGTATCTCCTGGAGGAAGGCGTGTTTCCGGCCTCCTTTCGCAGTGGCTGGCATTTCATGGATAACAACTGGCAGGCCTACCTCAACGAGCTCATTCCCTATTGCTTGCATGACGATTATGGGGCCAAGAAACTCTGGACGGCCAGTCCGCAACCGATCGCGGGGGTCGAGGATTGGTCGCAAGCGACTTCCGTGTTCATCCCGTTTCATCCCTCGACCACCAACTACCAGGTGGCCGGAGACGGCAAGGGTTGGAACACCCGATCGATCAAGATGCAGAACCTGTCGCAAACCGTCATGAACCAGATCTTCGCCCTGGCACAGAGCGGGACCAACCAGGTCGCCTGCCTCTGGAACCATTTGCCCGAAAATTATCTGGCGACCATCACCAATGCGGGCGGTTTCATTCGAGCCTCCGCCGCCCTGTATCCTGCCGTGTCGTTCCGTTATTGCACCGCCGTCGAAGCGATGCAACGCTGGCTCGGCAGCTCGAACCAGCCACCCCCACAGATCACGCTGGCGCCAGTGGCGCAAGACGACGTTCTCACGCTCACCATCACCGTGAACGAACCGATTTTCCAGGCACAGCCGTTCGTGGCGATTCGCGACGTCCTCCAGGGTTATCAGGTCGCGGCCTGCCAGCCGATCTCGAGCAACTCGTGGACGGTCACGGTACCGGTACCCTTGAGCCAAATTGCCAAGGTCGGCGTGGCGGTTACCGATGCCTGGGGCAACGTGGCCACCCGCCTGCTGCGCTACTTGCCCGACGATCTCTACCTGGACAACCTCGATGCCGAATACAGCGAACTGAGCGGCACCTGGCAGCCGAGCCCCAGTTTCGCCTGGGGCCTGGACGCCCGGATGGCGGTGCTGGCCTCCAACGACACGGCCCGCGTCCAGTGGTCTCTGCCCGTCACCTGGACCGGCCACTATCATCTGTTCGCCCAAGTCCCGGCAGTAACCAACGCCGCGACCAATATCTCCTTTAGGATCTCGGACGAGACGTCCACTGTCGTCGCCGAGTTTGCCTTGGCGTCGGTGCCGGCGGGAGAGTGGGTTTACGTGGGATCTCCGCTGCTGGATTCCACCCGATCGAATGTCCTCCAGATGACGGTCAGCGGTTCCAACCAGCCCAACGCCACCGCCTCAGCCGACGTTATCAAGCTCGCGCCCGTGGTGGCCGTGCCGCCCGCGCTGGCCCAACCGCGCCTGGCGGGCACCGTCTTCAGCGCCTCGGCGGCGACTCAATTGGGGTTGGACTATGTTCTGGAGTACAAAGACTCGGTGCAGGCTTCGGTATGGACGCCCGTCGCCACGGTAACCGGCAACGGGAACACGGCGAGCTTAACCGACACGTCGGCCACCTCGGTCAGTCGCTACTACCGGCTGCGCGCCCAGTGGCACTGAACGCGGTCACTCCGATGGTTCCAGCTTCCGGAGCGCGTCGCGAACCCGGGCCGCGCGTTCGTAATCCTCGCGTTGGACCGCCTCTTGAAGGGCGCGTTCGAGGCGTTCTCGTTGGGAAATCGGGCGCTTGGCGCGCAGTTCGTCCAGCCAGGTTTCGAGGGACTGGATCTCCCCGCTCTGCTCCGCGGCCTCGGAATGACCGAGGTCATTGAAGAAGGCGCGGATTTTCTCCAACCCCTGCTCGGCGTGTTGGATGGCAAGCGGGTAGTTTTCGGCCTCCAATGCCTGGGCGCCTTGGGCCCGGGTCAACACCATTAACAACTGGGGCTGGAACTGGCGGAGCGCCCAGGCCATCTCCTCAGCCTCGGCGTACTTGGAGACCATCTCAAACACCGCCAGGTTGCGTTGGGCGTCGCGAATGACGCCGGGGTAGTCTTCGAGTTGCAGCAGGCAGATATAACGATGATGAAACTGGAGCGCCTCCAGTTGCAGTTTGGCGCAATCTTCCCCGCCGAGTTTGAAGCCCTCGTCGGTGCCCTCATGAGCCAGGCGGTATTTCTGCAACCGCGCCTTGTAGTGCTCCAGGAGTGAGGCTTTTCCGAAAGGCCGCTTGCCGTCGGGCCGGCCCTCGGCGTTCATCTGCAACAGGCCCAAATCCACCCGCAGTTGGATCTTATCCCGCCCGTCCCGCCCTGTGAACCGGCGGACCACCACCTGCCCGGGTTGGTATTCCCAGTCGTCTAGCAGGCCCGATATGTCGAAGTCCATGAAGCGAATATGAACGCGGATACCGGGCAAGTCAACGTCTGCCGTAACGCCCTGTTCGACACGCCCAATGCGGCCTGCAGGGAGCTTAAGCGGCAGTAACCGGGGTCACTGTCGTTCGTACTCACCCTTGCCCAGGCGTTTGAAGACGCTGAAGCCGGCCTTTTTGGCATCGGACACGGAGAGCGCCTTGGGGGAGTTGAAGGTGGAGAGGACCTTGCGCACCGGCTTCTTGCAGGCCGGGCACTGGGTCAAGGGCGCGGCCGAGAGCGGCCGTCGCAGGGTGAACTTACCGCCGCACACCGCGCAGCTTCCTTCGCAAAGCTCGTATTCGTATATTGGCATGGCGCTCAATTCGAGAACCGGCGACCGCGTCGGGCGGCCCCTTGTCTCCAACCACTGCCACCCTACCAAATGCAGGGGCTCATTATCAAGTCTCCAAGAAGGGTCTCGCTTCACGGAGCACGGACCGCGCGTCCGGACTCCAGCTCCGCAAAGCGGCGGCCCGCGTGGCGGCGAAAAAAATGCGAGCCAAGCCGGCCCGGCCCTGGTAAGCTGGGATGAACGACAAATTGAGAGCGCGGTGAGCCCCGCGACGAGCAAACCTGCTCGCACCAGACGGAACCGGGCAACCCTCGACCCTCAGAGCATCAAACGATTATGGGCAAGATTGGCTTAGGCATTAACCTCGAATTCATTCGCCATCACGATAAACCCTTCGAATGGGGCGTTCACAAGGCCGCGGAACTCGGTTACGACTACGTCGAGCCGATGGTCCACTGGGGCCGCGAACTGCTCAGCGAGGCGGGTTACTTCCACAGTGTCTCCATGCTCGACGACCCGTTGCGTCTGCGGCGCGCGGCGGCCCAGACGGGCGTGAAACTCTCCGGGCTCTCCACCCACACGCCGCTCTGCAAACCGGAGGTCAGCCTGGAATACCTCAAACAGGCCATCCGTTTCGCCGCGGAATGCGGTGCGCCGGTGGTCAACACCGACGAAGGCCCCAAACCCGCGTGGACCACGGTCGAGGAGGACCACACCCTCATGCGCTATACGCTGATGGAGGCGGCCAAGCTGGCCGAACCTCGCGGCATTCTCATCGGTCTCGAACCCCACCAGCAATACAGCAAACAACCCGCCGGACTCGATCGCATAGCGAAACTGGTGAAGAGCTCCGCTATCGGGATCAACTTCGACACGGGGAACGCGTATCTCAGCGGCCAGGATCCGTATCGGTGGCTCGCCAAGGTGCTTCCTCGCCTGGTCCACCTCCACGCCAAGGACATCTCCGTGCAGCAGTCCACCTCCGAGCGCGGGAAGGTCACGGGCACGCCGGTCGGCTGCGCTTGCGGCGACGGGGTCATCGATTGGGCGCGCGTCATCCAGATTTGCCGCAAGGCCAAACGCGACATTGTCTTCTCCGTGGAATGCGGGACCGTGGAGCAGGCGGAGCGCTCGATCCAACATCTTAAGACGCTCCTCTAAGTTGAACGAGCCGGTTGAGTTACCGATTGATGGGGTGCTGGATCTCCACACCTTTCGGCCCAAAGACCTCCAGGATCTCGTGCCGGAGTACCTGGCGGTGTGCCAGGAGCGCGGGATCCGTGAGGTCCGCCTCATTCACGGCAAGGGGATAGGGAACCTCCGCCGCACGGTTCACGCCCTGCTGGCCAGGCATCCGGAGGTCGTCTCCTTCACCCTCGATCACCCTGAATACGGAGGGTGGGGCGCGACGCTCGTCACGTTGCGTCAGAGAAAAGGGCCGGGCTGAATGCCCGGGGCTCCAACCGCCACCGCGGCGGCGAAACCAGCCGGCGCCGCCAAATCGTGCAGGCTCCAACCCGCGGGGTGGTGCCCCACTCCGGGAAGGCTCAGGAACCGGGCGGGCTCGCCGGGCAGGAAAGTGACCTCCACCTGGTCCAACCCGCCCGCCAGCCCTGCACCGGTGGCTTTGAGCCAGGCCTCTTTACGGGTCCAGAGGTGAAAGAAGGCCCCAGGTTTTTCCCCCTCTGGCAGAGCGAGGAACGCGGCCTGCTCCCGCGACGAGAAAAAGCGGGTCACTAGCAGGTCAAAGTCGCGCAGGCGACGAATGCGTTCGACGTCAATTCCCACCGGCCCCGCCAGGGTGACCGCAAAGACGGCCGTGTCTTCGGAATGGCTCAGATTGAAGTGGAGGCCCACGGTAGCGAAGGTCCCCGCCAGGGTCGGTTTGCCGGTGGCACTGTAGGCCAGTTCGATTTCGGCGGCGCTAGTTCCCAAGCAGCGGCCCAAGGCGGCCCGCAATTGGCCCCGCGCCGCGATGAAGCGATGGCGATGCGGCTCGGCGATAAATCGGGCAGCTCGATGGCGTTCCTCCTCCGAAAGCGTAGCAGTCAACTCGCCGAGGAAACCCGCCGGCAAGTCCAATCGCAACCACCCCACCCGCACCTCGAAGGCGGAAAGCGGCGGGATGGGCGCTACGGCTGGCACCGCCGAGGCTTGGCCCGCACCCGTCCCGGGAGGTTCGCTATTCACCCGGGATGACCTTAACCCTGGGGAGATTGCCAAGACGCCAAGGTTTCGCCGGCCCACAGGTCAGTTACCGCCTGGCGCTTCCGGACGACGGCCGCCTGACGGCCATGGACCAGAACCTCGGCCGCGAGCGGGCGTGAGTTGTAATTCGAGGCCATAACGAAACCGTAGGCGCCGGCGCTCATCAGGGCCAGGTAATCCCCCTCGCCCACCTTAGGCAACGGACGATTCTGGCAAAAGAAGTCGCCCGATTCGCAAATGGGCCCGACGACATCCGAGGAAACCAGGGTCCCTCGCTTGCGGCTCAAGGGGAGGATCTCATGGTAGGCGTCATAAAACGCCGGCCGAATCAGGTCGTTCATGGCGGCATCGACAATCAGGAAGTTCTTCTTGCCGGTGCGCTTCACATACTCGACGCGGGTGAGCAGGACGCCCGCATTGCCCGAGATAAACCGTCCGGGTTCGAGGAGCACCTTCAGCCCGAGCGGTTGGATCAGCGGCAGCAAGCGCGCGGCGTATTTCGCCGGCGTCAGGAGCTTCCGGGCAGGGTCAGACTTCCACCACGCCGGGGTGCCGCTCGCCAGGGCGGGCTCATAGATAATCCCCAAACCGCCGCCCAGGCTGAAGAACTCGAGCGGGTGGCGTTCCCGCAGTCGGGCCAGCACCGGCAGCACCTTTTTCACCGCTTGCTCGAACGGCGCGGTTTCGGTGATCTGGGAGCCGATATGCATTTGGAGGCCCAGCAACTGCAGGTGCTTGAGCCGGGCCGCGCGCGCGTACACACCCTCGACCTCCTCGAGTGCGATGCCGAACTTGTTCTCATAGGTGCCGGTGGTGATCTTCTTGTGCGTATGCGCCTGGACATTCGGGTTCACCCGGACGGCGACTGGGGCGATCCGCTTCAAACGCCGAGCCAGACGATTGATCCGCTCCAATTCCGGCTCGCTCTCGACGTTGAAACAATAGATTCCCTGGCGCAGGGCAAACTCAATCTCGGTCTCGGTCTTGCCGACGCCGGCGAAGACGCAGCGGCGGGGGTCGCCACCGGCCTCCATCACGCGCCTCAACTCTCCCGCGCTGACCATGTCGAATCCGCTGCCCAGCGCCGCCAAAGTCCCCAGCACTGCGAGGTTCGAGTTCGATTTGACCGCGAAGCACACGGTGTGGTCCACCGCCGCCAACGCCGTGTCGAGTTGCTGAAAACGATCTTCGAGGGTGTGTTGCGAATAAACGTAGAGCGGCGTGCCGAATTTTCGGGCGAGCGCTTCGAGGGTGACGCCTTCGCAGCAGAGCTGGGCGCCAGAATAATGAAAGTCGTGCATCGTGGCCTCTCGGTGGCGGGGGTTAAAACAAGCCACCCGCCAGACGCTAGCGCCTGGCGGGTGGCCGAGGGAAAAAAGCGGTCTAGGGCTCGGTCAAAATCCGGGCGCGTTGGTCGTGGTACTGCTGGGGCGTAATGGCCTCGGCCTTGTACTTTTCCAGCAACTCGGCAAGGCGTTGCTGTTTCTCGACGGAAACAGGGCTCTTGGGCGGCGGCAGCGGCAACCAAGCCATCGTCCGGTCAGATTTTTGATCGCGCTTGGCCTTCGCTTCGGCCTTGGCGGTTTCGGCAGCGGCCCGCTCCTGCTTGGCCTTGGTCTCTGCGGCAATCTGACGGGCTTTGGCTTCGTTGGCAAGGCGTTCTTTTTCAGCCTTGGCGGCGATCAACCTCTCCTCCCGCGCCCTGACCTCAGGAGTTTTGCTTCCCTTCCCACTCGCGCCAGTGGAAGGAACCGCTCCGAGGGAACCCACCGTGACGCCGGGAGGGAGGGTCGTCTGCCCACCGGTTCGCTTCTCAGGGTTTCCGCCCACGCTTCCGCCCGCACCAGTGGAGGGGATAGCCCCGGTTGAACCCACTGTGACGCCGGGAGGGCGTGTCGTCTGCCCACCGGTTCGCTTCTCAGGGTTTCCAGCCACATTCCCGCCGGTGCCGGTGGCGGCAACGGCCCCAGTCGTTCCGGCGGTGACGCCACCATGGCGTCTGGCCGCGCGCTCAGCCGCCAGCGCCTGCTTGGCTTGGAGGGCGGCGGCAGCAACTTGTGCTTTCTTCGCTTGGAGGGCGGCCGCTTGTTCCTGCTTGAGCTTTGCGGCGGCCAGTACGGCTTGGGCTGCCTGCTCATTCAACTCCTGTTGCTTCTGGCGGAGGGCTTGTTCGGCCTTCGCCGCCAGCTCGTTCTTTGACGAAGGTGGCGGGATCGGGGAGAAAAGCCCGCGCCCAGTCTGAGCGGCGGGAGGTGCCGCCACCACAGTGGAACCGGCGCGAGGTGTAGCCGCCACGGTGGAACCGCCAGGAGTGGACGACGATGGTGGTGGAACCGCCGAAAAGGCTCCCGATGAAGGGGTGACCGCCGGGCGGGCGGAAATCACCTTCACTGGCGGGGCGGAATCGGTCTTCGGGGTCGTCGCGGAAACCTTTGGGGCCGCAACCGGTTTCACGATTTTCGCGGGGACCGGAGCTGGGGCTGGTGTTTGAGCCGAGGTCTTGGATGGGGCGCTGGCGTCTTGCGCGTCCAACTCCTTCATCTTCTGGCGCAACGCCTCTCTGGCCTTGGCTACTGCCTCGGAATCATCACCGTGGGATCGCGGCGGCGCGCATATCGCGGCCGCCACGCAGACGACTAACAAGGTTTTTGAAATCTGCATATCGATCTTTTAAGGCAAAACCGGCCTCGACGCAACAGCTTTTCGCGGAACTTTTTCACCTGGCATCCCCGCGAAGCAGCGGAGCCAAATACCTCCCGGTATAGCTCGCCGGGACGGCGGCGACCTGCTCGGGAGTGCCCTGGGCCACGATCTGTCCCCCGCCTTCTCCGCCCTCGGGACCGAGGTCGATAACCCAATCCGCAGTCTTGATCACATCCAGGTTATGCTCGATGACGACGATGGTATTGCCGGAGGCGCGGAGTTTGAAGAGCACTTCGAGCAGTTTGGCGACGTCATGAAAATGCAAGCCCGTGGTGGGCTCGTCCAGGATGTAAAGGGTGTGGCCAGTCGCCTTGCGGCTCAACTCGGCGGCCAACTTGACGCGCTGGGCCTCGCCACCACTGAGCGTGGTGGCGGATTGCCCAAGCCCGAGGTAGCCGAGGCCCACCTCGGCCAGCGTTTCCAGGGGCTCGCGAATGGCGGTGACGGCGCGGAAGAAGGTCGCGGCCTCCTCCACGGTCATGTCCAGCACGTCGGCAATGTTCTTGCCCTTGTAGCTGATTTCCAGGGTTTCACGGTTGTAGCGCCGACCATTACAGGCCTCGCAGGTCACATAAACCGGCGGCAGGAAGTGCATCTCGATCTTGATGAGTCCGTCCCCCTGGCACTTCTCGCACCGTCCGCCCTTGACATTGAAACTGAAGCGGCCGATGGCATAACCGCGGATCCTCGCCGCGGGCAGGCGGGCGAAGAGGGTCCGGATGTCATTGAACATGCCGGTGTAGGTCGCCGGGTTGCTGCGAGGCGTGCGGCCGATGGGGGTCTGATCAATGACGATAACCTTGTCCAGGCGCTCGGCGCCTCGCAAGGCGCGGTGGACGCCCGGGCGCTCCTTGGAACCAAAGAAATTCCGGAACAACGCCCGCCGCAGAATATCATCCACCAGCGTGCTTTTTCCGGAGCCGCTGACCCCGGTGACCGCGGTTACCGTGCCTAACGGGATACGAGCATCGATGTTCTTCAGGTTGTTCTCCCGGGCGCCGAGCACCTCCAGCCAGCCGCGTTCGGCGGACGGCTCGATGCGCTGGCGCGGGACCGCGATTGAAAGTTCGCCGGTGAGATAGCGGGCGGTCAGGGAATGGGGATTGGCCAGCAACTCCGGCAGCGTGCCGGCCGCCACCAGTTCTCCGCCGCGCACACCCGCGCCGGGCCCCAGATCCAGCACGTAATCCGCGTGCCGAATGGTATCGGCGTCGTGCTCGACCACAATCACGGAGTTTCCGAGGTCCCGCAGGCCGGCGAGGGTTCGCAGCAACCGATCGTTGTCGCGTTGGTGCAGGCCGATGCTGGGTTCGTCGAGGATATAAAGAACGCCGACCAGTCCGGCCCCGATTTGGGTCGCCAACCGGATGCGTTGGGCTTCCCCGCCGCTCAACGTCCCGCTCTCTCGATCCAACGTCAGATAGCCCAGGCCGACGTTCTTCAGGAAGCCGAGCCGCGCCCGGATTTCCTTAATGATCTCGCGGGCGATCTTCTCCTGAAATTCGGTTAGCTTGAGCCCCGCGAAGAACTCGTCGGCTCGCTCGACCGAGAGGGCACAAGCGTCCATGATCGAGAGGCCGGGCAGCCCAAGGGATGGGGGCTGAGCCGCCGCCCCTGGACCGGCAGCGACCGCGAACTGGACCCGAGCGGCGCCATCGCCCAACCGTACCGACAAGATCTCGGCCTTGAGACGTCGTCCGCCACAGGCGTCGCAGAATTGGGGGCTCATGAAGGCCTTGAGCCGGTTGCGGGTGAATTCGCTCTCGCTCTCGATATAGAGGCGCTGCAGATTCGGCACCACGCCCTCGAAGGGCCGCCGGACCTTGCTCATCTTCCCGGCCCGCCAGAAAGTGAACTCGACCTCGGTTTCGCCCGAGCCATGCAGCAGCACGCGCTTGAAGGCATCGGGCAACGACTCGTAGGGGACCTCGAGGCTCTGCTGGTAGTGGGCCGCGACGCCACGCAGGAGCCCCTTGTAATAGACCACCATGCGTTTGCCCCCGCGCCGCCAGGGGAGGATGGCCCCTTCCTCCAACGTCTTGGCCGGATCGGGCGCCACCAACATCTCATCGAACACCAGCTTCTGGCCGAGGCCATGACAGACCGGGCACGCCCCCGCCGGAGCGTTGAAGGAAAAGTGCTTGGGGGTCAACGGTTCATAGCTCTTGCCGGTCGCGGGGCTCAGATTGCGATTCGAGTGCAAGGTCTCGATCCAAGTGGCTGAGGCGGAGCCAGCCGACGCGGATTCTGGCGTCTGATGCAGCGTCAGGATCACGCCTTGGCCCCATTGCAAGGCCGTCTCCACCGAATCGCTCAACCGGACCCGCACCTTCTCCTCGATCACCAACCGGTCCACCACCGCCTCGATGGAGTGTTTTTCCGCCGGATCCAGCCGGGGCCGGCTGGAGTTCGAAAGCTCGACCAGTTGACCGTCCACGCGGGCGCGCACAAACCCCTCGCGCGCCAGGCGGTCGACCACATCGCGAAACTCGCCTTTTTGGCGCCGCACCACCGGGGCGAGAATCATCACGCGCGAACGCGCGGGCAGGGCCAGGATCTGGTCCACGATATCGCTGGTGGTCTGGCGCACGATCGGCACGCCCGTTTCGGGACAAAAGGGCTCGCCCACGTGGGCATACAACAGCCGGAGGTAGTCGTAGATCTCGGTCGTGGTGGCAATAATCGAGCGCGGGTTAGCCCCCGCGCCGCGCTGCTCGATGGCAATGGCCGGGGACAACCCCTCGATAAAATCCACGTCCGGCTTCTGCATCTGGTCCAGAAACTGGCGCGCGTAGGCGGAGAGCGACTCGACGTACTTGCGCTGCCCCTCGGCATAAAGGGTGTCAAAGGCAAGCGACGACTTCCCCGAACCGCTCAAACCGGTAATGACCACCAGCTTGTCGCGCGGAATATGCAGCGTGAGGTTCTTGAGATTGTGCTCACGCGCGCCGCCTATCTTGATGAATTCTTTGCTCACGGACCCGGATCCCGATGGCCCAACAGTCCACCATCTTAAGAGGCAACCCAGACTGGAGAAAGTAGAAAAGGGGGGCGAAAAAGGGGCCGAGTCCCGCTCGGAGCGGGACGGAGGACCGGTCCCCCAACCTGCCGCGTGCCCGGCTAGACGTACGCCCTGTCGACTGGAAAGTCGGCACTGCGGGTGCGCGTCGACATCCCCTGGCGCCGGCTTTGAACCCTTGCCTTAGCTCGGCAGGACGTCGAACGGCCGGCCCAGCGGGGCAACTGCGGCGGCGGCGACCGAAGGCTGGGAATGCTGCAAGTGGGTCAAGGCATAAAGCATCAGGTAGGCAATAAAAGTGAAGGCAGCGAAAATTGCCGCAAAGGCGAGCGAGAACTTCTGGGCGAAGGGGTCCGCGATCCAACCCCCGAGGTGGTGGCAGAGTGTCATCGGTTTGAAGAGGACATCCCAACTATTGAAGCGCATGAAACGCCCGAGACAGACCCCGAAACTGCTCAGGACTGCCACGCCCGCAATAAAGAGCCAGCTGGCCGGGCTGCCGAACGTCTTTCTGACCATGCCTTGCATGAGGAACAGCGAGACGAACCCCGACACAAAACCTGTGAGCGCGCAGCACAAAATGAGGGTCAGATCGACCCAGAAGTGCGCCGCGAAGTAGCCGTTGAGGTGGATCAGATCGGTGAAGATGTAGGGTGCGTTGGGGAAGAAGAGCAACCAAACGGCCGCCAGGCCGCCAAACCGCCAGTCTCGCCCGGCGCCGGCCTGGAATTTCTCCTCGGCCAGGAGCGCGAGAACCAAAGGGATCCAGGCCAACAACAGGTTCCAGACCAGGGCGATATAGCGGTAGTTCGCCGTCCAGGCGACCCGTGCGGTTACCATCAGCACACAACACCCGGAGGCGAAGCTCAAGGCGAGCACAGGCGCCAAGGTTTCTCGCCTCAACGCGATGTTCAACAATCTCATATCTCTGTTTGGGACCGGCCACGCCGGGATCTCTTGGTGGGTTGGACCAGTGCGGCCGGGTTAGTAATCAAAATTCGACGCCAAGAAGTTGGTTTGAACGGGAACGTTGCCTGAGTGTCGAACCTATGTTGTTTGCAGGATTGGAATCACTGCCCCCAAGGTTGAGAGGGTGAAGAGATAGGTGTGGTGGTTGTTGATGGTTGTTGGATGCCCGCAGTTCGCTCCCCGGACTGCGGGCATTTTGTTGGTCAAACGGGGGACAGCAGGCGGGGGAGCAGCAGGGCCAGTTCCATCGCTTGCTCGTAATTGAGCCGGGGATCGAGCGAGCTGCGATAATCACGTTTCAAATCCGCCTCGGTTACCCCGCTGGCGCCCCCCACACACTCGGTCACATCATCCCCAGTCAGTTCGAAATGGACCCCGCCGAGGTGGGCGCCGCATTCGATTAGGACACGGGAGGAGATCTCGAGCTCCTGCCGGATTTTCTCAAACCGGCGGGTCTTGATGCCATCGGCGGTGGTCTCGGTGTTGCCGTGCATCGGGTCGCAGCACCAGAGCACCTGGCGGTCACGGCGGCGCATCGCCTCGGCCAGGGGAGGCAGGCATTGCGCGACGCGATCAGCGCCCAAGCGATGAATGAAAGTCAGGCGGCCGGGCTCGTTGAGCGGGTTGAGGGCGTCTGCCAGCGCGAGGGCTTCATCCACCCCGACGGTGGGGCCGATCTTGACGCCGATGGGGTTGGCGATGCCACGGAAGTATTCCACGTGGGCGCCCTCCAGGGCGCGGGTGCGGTCACCGATCCAGGGGAAATGGGTCGAGAGGTTGTACCAGCCGGTCCGGCGGGGGACCTGGCGAGTCTGAGCCTGCTCGTAGAGCAGGTGCAGGCCCTCATGGCTGGTGAAGAAATCGACGCGATTAATGTCCGCCAGCACGCAGCCCGTCAGGGTTTCCATGAACCGCAAGGACTCCCCGATGGATTGCACCATCCGGGTGTAATCCGCCGCATGCGGTGAGTTGGCGACAAAGCCCAGGTCCCAATATTCCGGGTGATGGAGGTCGGCGAACCCGCCCTCGATCAAGGCGCGGATGAAATTGACGGTCAAACCCGACCGCTCGTAGGCGCGCAGCATCAAGTCGGGGTTGGGGGTCCGTTCCTCGAGGCTGAACCCGGCACGGTTGATCATGTCCCCGCGATAGCTGGGGAGGGTTTGGCCGCCGCGGGTTTCGGTGTCGGCGGAGCGCGGCTTGGCATACTGTCCGGCAAAACGGCCGATGCGGATGACGCGCTTTTTGCCCCCCTGCACCAGCACCAGGCTCATCTGCAAGAGGATTTTCAACTTGCTGGCGATGGCGGCCGATTCGCAATCCGCGAAACTTTCCGAACAATCCCCGCCCTGGAGCAGGAAACGCTCGCCGCGCACGGCGGCGGCCAGTTGCTGCTTGAGGTTCTCGATTTCCCAACTGGTGACCAGCGGGGGCAGCCTTCCCAGTTGGGCGAGCACCCCCTGCACGGCCGGCGGATCGGGATAAACCGGTTGTTGGGCGGCGGCCTTCGACTGCCAGGAGGAAGGCGACCATTCCGCTGCGCTGCGACTGGGTGAGATTTGATCTGGTGTTTTCAATCCAGCCACAGACTGGAATAATCGCCCGCGAAAGTAAAGGCGAGGCGCGACGACACAATCGCTCGGTGCGGCCCGCGCTCGGTGCCAGCAATTCTCATTTTGAGACGAAACCGGAGCGGGCTCCGGGAGCCGGAGGGGAGGTGGGGACGGGTGTTACCAAATCGCCATGATTGTCACCCAATCGTAACTGTACATTGGGACCCGTA
>TBL_comb47_HYPODRAFT_10001692_pt1 | contig 28350 bp, 39 predicted proteins | sample TroBogypolimnion_40_FD_10682 | JGI IMG/M metagenome (IMG submission 10682) | reverse complement strand
GAGGGTAAAGTGTCAATGTATTGTTCAAAAAAATCCATAACTCTTTCAATATTGGTTTCCTCGATGAGCTGATCGCCGGTTCTCACAAAAAGAGGTCGGGAATGTATGTCTATGTCATATCTCAGAAAGCCAAAGCTCCTGAGCTTTTCAATTATCATTGCTTTTTTGAAAGTCAACCCGTCGAACTTACCGTTTTTTTTATCCCATTTAGGTTTATAAAAATTGTGAAGTTCTTTTGCAGATAAAACCGGGCCATCAGACTCCGGATCATAGACGTAAGTTTTCTTTCTGTAGACAAATTCATTTTCTTCAAGAATATCAGCATAAGCCTTGTAGAATATGTTAACATTAGATATTTTGAAGAACTCCAATAATTTTTGTTCGCTCAGATAAGAAACATTTTCCGTGAATATATATTTACGGTTAGGATTGTCAATAGTGAAGTTTTTAAGCTCTTTAATCAACAGCTTTGCGTCAGTATCTTTGTTTATCAATAGGTCATCTAATCCTTTTATGTCAGGCAGAAATTCAGGATTAATATATGACAGGTAAGCATCAATATTTAAAGATGGCTGCTTGCATAGTTCCTTATAGTGATGAACCGCACTATAGAAGCTGTTAGGACGTAACCATAAATCTTTTTTTTCTTCAAATTTTATTTGGAACAGATCTGCATCAAAAATAAACACTAAATTTTTAACCTGGCATCTATTTATAATTTCCTTAATGTATTCATCCAGATCATTGTTTTTTTTTTCCCTTATACTATTAACTCCTCCAACACCTATAATGTCTAATCCTGCCATATTGCCGGCAAAAGCTTTAAACTCTCCTTCTATCATAAAGAGAGTTTTTATTTCAGTTTGCTTTTTTACTTTGGTTATGATGCCCGGTGTGATGAAGGGACTTATGCCGGAACCGGGAGGCTGTGAATATTTATTATGTTTAGCTTGAAGTTCCGGGTTAGCATGACGTATTCTTTTAAATCGCGTTAATGCGCCTTTATTGTCATAAGTAGCATATTCACCCCTGGGAGTGAAATAGTTTATTATAATGTCACCGTTCTTATCAGCCTCAAAGTATTTTGCATCATGCGGAGGGAAATCCTTATCAGTTACTCTTATTGTGTTTGTTGCATCATCTATATTTAGCTCTTTCAGCCGTTTATCAAGGTAAGTAGTATCTCTTTTCTTTGTTGGTTCTTTCGTCATGTATTTGTTATTTGTATTACTTACGAATCACAATTTGAGTAATGTATTTCATTTTGCTATCATTTTAATGTGCTGCAGCCTGGCAGCCGGTTTAATTTTGCTATCAAAATTTTAGATATCACTCAGGGATCTTCCTAAAGCTCTTGGAATTTTGCTAGCATTTATCTTTCTATAATATCCTGTAAACTTGAAACAACTTCTTCAATTGAAGACAATGCAGATTCAAGGTCATCTATATTTGATTGCATTTTTTCGCCTTTCTCAGTGTTTTGTAAATTTTCAGGAAGACATTCATATGCATAGTCTTCTTGATCTTTTGATATTTCCATTGTACATTTCACTAAATCACATTGCCTTAATAGGCTTTCAATTACTTTTCTTCTTTCTTTATTCATAATTTTAGTTGGTTATTAAAATTTTGCTATCATTTTTGATACCTGAGCATTCAGGGCGCTTCATATTTTGCTATCAAAACTATTCGAGGCATCATGTCTCTTAGCTTACCCATTGTTATTAAGTTTTAGTTTTTCACTCTTTCCTTTTAATGTCTGTATTTGCTTATTTGTCCAGTCCGATTGTGAATAAGGGACAAATTGTGTTTTCTTTTGTCGTTTCATTATCTCACGAAGCTCTTTAATGCTTACCTGCTTTGCGCCGGCATTAATTGCAGGGTGTATGTTTTCCAGGATAAAATATTCATAGCCCTTTGCTTCAGTTAAGAAGTCGGATTTAAAGCCTATTTTCTTTCCAAACTCAATGAGTTCTGTTTTGCCCTGATCTGAGATCAAATGACGTCCGTCGGTGTATATCATATTATATCAAATTAGCTCCTTCATTAATTAGTTGATCAAGTTCATTAATTAGTTTATCGTGGCTGCTTGATTCCTTACCCGGTATTAGCTGTCTTATTCTATCATTGTAATTAATCAGCAATCTGTAAAGCCCCGTTGCTCCATGGAAGTAATCAAGCTTACTTTTGATGTCTTTTATTTGATCATATACATTTACTCCAGGCAACTTGCTTTGATTATTTTTTATCAGGTGCAACCTCATATTTGTTACTTTGGTGACAAACTCTCTTACTCTTATTTGATAGGGTTTATTCATGTAATGACTGATAATATCTAGGATTAGCGTCGTTTTTAATTGCAAATATTTTGCAAAGTTTGTCGATCACTTCATCTTTATACTCAGAACACATACAGTTGAATACCGTCACGCTCCCTGCAACCTCCCTGAGCTGATCGAGCAGGTCCCTGCCCTTTATGACCTGGTACTTTGCAAACTTTAGCGTTATTGCCTTTACGGCGCTCTTAACAAGTTCTATTCCCATAATCTATATTGTCATTTTATTGTTTAGACTTTTCACCAGCTCTAATGTCTCAGTTGTAAGGGGCAAACGATAAATCTCATAATAGCGCTTCTCATACCTATTATGACTGCCTTCTATCACACTCTGAGTAAAGGCTCTTATAACAGCTCTCTCTCCCTCAGAGAGAACTATATCTTTATCACGCTTTACTTTATCGACGGTTAGGTTCATTATTTTGCAGATGCTTCTATTTGTTCATGTATTTCCAATAATCTATTTGCCTCTTTTATTATATCGGTTGCGTAGTCTTTTAAAGAAGATATTTTCCATTCGGGTGTACATCCTTTTTTATCTATTAAAACCCATAGAAGATCTGCTATATCCTCAGATATTCCATTACACAATACTTTTATTTGTCCTATTTGATCTTCTGTGATTTCTAATTGCTTTTCCATATTATTTATTTTTTAATTATTATTAGAGGACTATATCCTTATCACGCTTTACTTTATCGACGGTTAAGTTCATTTTGTTATTCTTGTTTTTTTTCATTACTCTTTAATTCCACAAATTTTACTATATTATTCATTGCCATTTCATACTTACTTCTTAGAGCATGAGCCGTAGAATAGATAACTCCTATTTTATAAGTTATAAGTAATTCAATGTCTGGATCAATGTCAATTAATAATAAAGTATTATTATCTAATTGAAAATCAGGAGTTGGCATTATAATTTTAGAATGTGAAGCTTGATGTGGGGAAAAATAATCAGCTATATTTAATATTTGAAAATTGTTTTCTATTTTAAATGGATTAACATAAATTATTTTCATTGTTCTTTTAAATGCTTTTATATTATTGCTTTCAATTGTTATCTCAGGGATTCGAATATCAAAATATTTGCAATAGCATAAAAAATTTTCAATTGGAAGCGCTTTACTTTCAGCAACTATTGTACAAGTTTTTCCTTTTCTATCAATATATTTTAGGCAAACTCCATCTGTTAATACAGCATCAACTTTATAACCAGCAGCATTAATTTCTTTACAATTATTATGTTTAATGAAAGCTTCATTATTAGAAATAATAATTTTATCTCTGTTAAAATATGCAGGATGTAAACAAATAGTTTTTTTTATTCCTTTTGCACCTCTTGGAATATTATTTCTAATTTTAAATTTAAATTGTCGGTGTGCTTTTAGTTCATTTATAAATGATGCTTTTTCTTCTAGTCCAAAATCAAGACCAGGGTCATTATATCCCATATAATGCTCTTTTATGAATTCTTGTCTTTGTGCTTCTGTCATAAGTTTGAATTTTAAATTGGTTTATAAATGATTTAAATTATTATTTGATTTTCTTCAATTGTTCAAGTTCGTCTTTAAGTTCGTCCAATTGTTTCATTAAATCATTACCCGCAGCTTGCACTAAGGCAATGGCTCTATCATTACTAAAACAATTAAATAAATCAGATACATTAAATTCAATAGTTTTATCAATAAAAACAGGTCTAGCTTTTATTAAAAATTCTTTTGCCATAATAAATAAGTTTAAATTGTTTATATTAATTAATTAATTTCTTCAACTATTTCATTTTCCTCAAGCTTCAGATAAGCTTTGATAATATTCATTGGATATTCTTTTGTTAATCTTTCCGGGGTTCTTTTGATCAAGCTGAATATGGCGGATGCGCTTTCAAATTCATAATAGTCTTCCAAAGCTCTCCTGAGAACTTTGTTTTTAGTTACCTCCTTAAGTATCTCTGGACGAATCCTTACTCTTTTTTCAATTATTTTCATTGTGAATTAAAATTTATTGTTAATTTTATAATGCAAACATAAACATATCTTTTACATTGGATAATAAAAATTGTAAAATATTTATTAACATAATTATTAACAATTTATACAAAAGCTTGAAAAACATACAAAATAATGAATAAGAACAAACAATTTTGTTTTATTTTCATCATAATGAGCACATTAACAGAGTTTTCAAAGTCCCCTATACTCCACTTACCCGCCGAAAGGCTTGATAATAAAGGATTCCAAAAACGCCTAAAATAAAACAAACAAATTTTATTAAATAATTTTAAGATAAAGTAATAATATCAAGCAATGCAGTTAAAAAACAAACAAGAAAAGATCATCTTTGCCCGTCTGTTCGACTGGGGCGGGGATATGGAAAAACAGTGGTTTGTATTTTTTTCGGCGTATAATCCCTGGACTAAACAGATCGAGCGTAAGAAAATTTATAAGGGATTTTCCAAGCGTAAGACTAAAGAAGAAAGGATTAAGTATGCAAAGCAGATCATAGCCCAGGTTAACTTTAAATTACGCGCCGGTTGGAATCCCTGGGCAAAGGATAAGAAGTATACTGATGCGCTTCAGTATGCCTCTGTAAAGCAACATCGAGTTAAGAAAGCTGACTATTCAATTTACCAGTTCCTTAATCAATATCTTGAGCAAAGAAAGTCAAGGATAAGATACAAGACAAGCCTTGACTATGCTACTAAGTTTCGTATATTTAATATATGGCTTGAAAAGAAACAATACGAGGATCTGCCAGCAATATACTTCCTGCAAAAAGATGCGCTCGAGTTTATGAAATGGCTGCAAACCGAAAGGAAGTTAAGCAATAATACATACAATGGTTATGTAGTGTCATTAAGAAGCTTCTTTCAAAAGATGCTCAGAGATGGCATAATTAATATTAATCCATTTGAGAACTTAGAGCGCCTGCCGACAATTCCTAAGCCTAAACTACCCTTCAAGCTTGCACAAAGGGAAACATTAAAGGAATATATCCCAAAGCATCAGCCACAGCTCTGGACCTTCCTTCAATTTATGTTCTATACTTTCATCAGACCGGGGGAGCTGAGGAACCTGAAAGTAATTCACCTGGATGTCGACCAGGGAAATATATTAATACCGGGCGAATTTTCAAAGAATAAGAAATCTGAATACGTCAAGATGCCTGAGCCATTCAAGCAGTTCATTATTGAAAAGAAACTATATGCTTATCCCGAACATTATTATGTGTTTGGCAAAGATGGGGAGCCGGGAATTAAACCAGTGAGCGTAAACCATTTTTGCAATCAGCATCGAAAGATATTACGGGACCTTAAATTCAGTGCTGACTATAGTCTTTACAGCTGGAAACATACGGCGGCTGTGTCGTGCGTTAACCAGGGATTAAACCTTAAGGACATACAAGTGCAGATACGTCACAGCTCTCTTGATATGCTTGATAATTATTTGAAGTCGATAGGCGCTGTTAACAATGAAAACATACGTCTGCATTACCCAATGCTATAAAATAAAAAAGCCCCGGCTTTTACCAGGGCTTTATAAAACCTCGACAGGATCCTGTCCAATATGTAAATTAGGTTAATATTAAAATAAAAAAGCCCCGAAGAGTTTTGTTAGCAAAAAGAAAGGATAGGTTATTTTTTTCTTTAATTACTTTTAGAAGTAAGGGAATTAAATGCTTTGTTAAAGTCGCCATACACATTCTGCCAGTCCTGTGCTAAATTAATAGCATCCTGAGCAGGATTATTATTCCTGTGCTTTTTGATTTCGCTTTGAGCGTTCTTTAATGCTTTATAATTAGGATATAATAGCAGTACGCTTGCGAAACCGCTTAATACATATTTACTGAAAATCTTCATAACCCGCTGATAGAATGATGCAAATATACATAAATATCTGCAATTAGAACAGCAAAAATATATAATATATTGTAAAATGCTAACAAATTAGTTGTTAGTTGTCAGTTGATCGTTGTCAGCTCTCAAAATTATGTTAGCAAAATGTAAGCAGCTTCCAGGATTCCTGGGAGGGTTTTGTTAGCATTTTAATTTTAGCACACCGTTAGCACTCCGATGGCACACCGTTAGCACTCCGCTAGCACACCGTTGGCACACCGTCGGGAGAGAGTTATGAGCTATGAATTATAAATTATGAGTTAGTAAAAAGGGGGATAGGATAATATTACCGGCGTGGAGATCGTGCGGCTAATAGAAGATAATGAAGTCAAAATCTGCGTTGAGAGTCCCAATCGCTGGATTCTTGGTATTTTCTGTGTTTGCGCTTAATATGCCATTGACGGCACTTTGAAATGAATGACAAGACTGAAACTGCTATTCCACAAATGAAACTGGTCCACATCAGGAAGGTCGTAATATTATGTTCAACAGTTGGATTAAGAGGATTAGAGAATAAATCCATTAATTCCCGGATCCAGTATAAAACTATGCCGGTGCACCATGAGATAAAGCACGTCAACATCGTTTTAGTGTGATCACAGACAATTGAGTTAATCCAGTTTTGAAACATTTTACAAAGGCTTATAATTATTATAATTGTAATTACCACGGCTCAGGTTCCCAGGATAGAACCGATCAACTTGCCGACAAATGTCCTGTGAGCTACCACAGGCGTTGTTGTATGGGTTTCTAAGCCGTTATTGGTTTTAGTGAGATTGGGGATAAGACAATCCATAATCCAGTTAAGCAATGCAATGATGTCGACATTCTTACTGGTAGGGATAATACGTAATAGTATGATTATACCGGGGATAACCCATTTGAGCATTTTGAATACTTTATCAAGCCATGAGGGAGCATCAGGAGCGGGGGCGGCTCCTGAGCTCCTGGGAGTCAAAATGGAATCGGGTTTAGAAATATCTTTAATTTTTTTATTTGTATCCGGAGGATTAACTGAAGCGTATTGAGGTTTATGTACGCCGGTGTATACAGTCATTAACTGAGTATAGTTGGCATGAGCCGGGATGCGCATGCAGGAATATGACAAGAGTAAGATTGTCAATACTGAAATAAAAGTTCTAAGTTTTTTCATAACATAAAAATTAAGGTTGATAATTTGAATTATTGCCCCAGAGCTGGAAGTCGTTACAGGTGACATGTGGCAGCCTGGCTATATTTAGAATTCTTGTGGTTCCGGTAACTGTCAGCGCTCCTGTGTTGATTATCTGAAATCCTTCTATCTTAAGAATACTATCAACAACAAAATACGTTCGATTAGTCATGACAGGATCCATTACAAGGATATTCATTTGCTGAACATGATTAAGCTGAGGAGTGACTAAACCTATTTGAAGCGATGTGGTTGCTTTAACCGGCACTGAAGTGGTAAGCTTCTTAACTGTTTTCAAGGACTTTGTTTTGAGATTGGATAAAGAATCTAAAAAAAATAGATCTTTATATCCATTAATCAGAAAATGAAATTCTTCTTTATTGATTTGACCTTGATTATATAAATCTCTGGTATAATCATAAGCCCAGATCAGATTTATCTGACTTCTGAATACTTCTGTCTGGGCGTTGTATTTACGAATGGAAACGCAAGAGCAGAGAATTGTTGCAATAATGAATATGAATAATGATTTTAATACCATCGTTTATTGTAATTAAAAAAGGTACGCGAGCTTGTAGTTGAAGTATTATATAATAAATTATTGATACCACTACCCGTTAATATATTGTTGGTAATTGGATTGTTAAGGAGTATGGATAACTTATCATTAGATGCGCCTTGAGGAAAATTCATAGTCAGGGAAGATATTGTTCCACTCCCTGTTATAATGTTAGTTGCATTATTCACTAAGTTAATTAAAGGTGATGGCACAGAACTGTTGAAAGAATATAATACTGCTCCAATTCCTCCATATATTATATTATTGTATGTTAATAAATTACCGAAACTAATAGATGAACCAATATCATCAGACGGTTGATATAGTTTTGTAAATGTATTTGTTAATAAATTGTAACTAAATAAATAACCTATTTTTCCAATATCTCTATTTACTAAATATCCATAAATTTCATTATTATTTACTATTAATTTTGATGGCTGAGATTCATTTACTATGAAATTGTGCAAAACTGTATAACTACCATTAGACAAATCATATTTAAATAAAGTAGGCGCTGAATTAGTAATATTAACTCCAACACCATATAATATATTCCCTACTGCTGTTAATTTTAAATTACTATTTCCTGTTGTTGAAGGAAAATTATAATCAATGGTATAAGAACCATTTGTTGTATTATAATGCCCTATTAGTCCGGTTCCATTACTTCCCGGACCTGACATATAATATAAGTTATTCCCAATAGCCACAGGACATGACATTATATCAGCCATTCCACTAAAAGTAGTAATTTTAGTTACTAAATTATTAAATTGATATGGTGTACTTAAGTCAAATTTATAAAAATAACCATAATCAGATCCGTCAGTCATGTAATCATTTCCAGTAACTCCATATACAATATTGTTAGACACAATAAAATCACCTCCCAAAACATTTGTCTTATCTAAGAAACTACAAAAATATTGTGGAAATGGTGAAGAAGAAATATCAAGTGCATTGAAATTTCCAAGACAAGCTCTGCCCATATATCCACCATTTGAATAAGTAGAATATACTTTAGTACCAGATAGATAAATATTTGTTAAACTACCAGCATAAAAACCAGAAATTAAATTATTTGAAGACAATATATATGCCCATATTCCACTATTAGCATAACTTATAATAGTATCCCCTAACCTTACAAAATTATTAGGTAATGGATTAGGTGTGAAGTCATGAAGACTATTATACTGATTAATGATGCTATCAAAATGAACATCTTGAATTAATGGAATCCAGTGATTTGCACTATAATATGTAACCTGACTATCAGTTATCTTAAATTTCATACCATTAGGTGTTCCTATAGTCACACTATCACCAATAAGAACTCCCGGGCTATGAAATACTATGCTTCCGTGAATTCCTATATTACCATTGACATCCAACATCTGAGAAGGGTTGGTTGTATTGATACCTACATTAGTACCGTTATTGGTAATTAAGGAGCTTGCTCCCCAGCTTGTACCATTATTATAAATAGTTTGTCCTGACCTTCCTGAAGGAAGTGATGCTGAATTAAATATACTGTCATGTCTTATTGTATATTTATAAACATGATCCTTATATACAGTCAAAAAAGTATCAACTCTATTGGTTTTCGGGAAGCGAAAAACATTATAATAATTCTGATCATGCAGATAAAACAGATTAGTGCCCAGAGTATCACTTACACGGACATTACTCATAAAATGAGGCTCAGTATAGTTTTTCCAAGTATTGTGAGGCATCGTAGCCCAGGGTTGAGAAAAAGTGTTTAATACAAAAACTAACAGAATGACTGTCAAAATAGATTTAAAATGTTTCATACGTAAAATATATAAATGGTTAGATTATTAAGAATACCGTCGTTCGGCAAAATGTGCATATTAATATTGTTAGAATCGACAATAGAGTAATCAAACTTTACATTGTTGTTATTGGCATCGAATACAATCACGTCAGTCACCTCAGCATTAAGGTTATGATTTATATTGCTGGCTGCATGGCTAAGAGATTGATTGGATAGCTGAAGCGGATTGGTATTGATTTTGTAATAGATATAAACTATTTGAGATACTGCAATAACTGCCGGCAGAAGTATGTTGACGTTGTTTTGATCTACCAGATCATATTCCAGGTCCATGGAATTACCGTTGATGTCGAATACTTTTACATCAGTTACATCAGCATTAAGGTTATGATTGATAATGTTGTTTCCTACATTAAGCTGAATTGCTTTTTTAATGGGTTTGTTTTCGGCAATAAGCAGCAGATTAGGGATGGAAAATACATAGATAGTAACATTATTGATCGGACCACCGCCAGCAATATTTATATTCAGATTGTCGGAATCAACCAGATTATAATCGACATCAATCTTTTCATTAGCCGAATCAAATACAACGACTTTAGCGACTTGGGCTTCAAGCTTATGATTTATAAGGTTATTGCCATTGACAAGATTTGTTTTAATCTTAAGAGGTTCTAAAGCTAATCCTTTAGTACCTACGCTGCCGGCTAANANATAATCGAAGTTACCTGTAAAAGGATTTAATATAATTTTCGGCATCTTAGTAGAGTGTTACAGTTTGAGGGTTTCCGTTAGCGTCGTAAGTTATGACTTTTGTGAGCTGGAGTTTTGGTTCAAGAAGATAAGGGTCACCGGGGTTTACTCTGTTAGGGTTTACAGAGCTGAGCCAGTAGGTAATAGTGAGAGGGTTTCCATTGCCGTCGACCTGGTCGATGCTCATATAGTTCCAAGGTTTTCCGCCTTCTATATTCTGAGGCGCTTCCTGAGAACCCAGGAAAGGCGTAGAATTATATTTCTTATTATTGAGATTCATGATTAGAATATTAATTTGTAAAGCAGCATTAATCCTATGAGGATTATCAGAACTACTATTGCTATGTCGACGTATTGTTTCATTTAACCTTGCTGAATACTATTATTATTACTACTAAAATCACGAAAACCGTGACCTCAATCAATGTTAAGAGATTTTTTTTTTATCAAGATCATATAAATGATGCGCATTCATTATCTGAACAAGAATGACAGCATAATCAGGGTTAGTTGAATATCCGGCATCCTGTAAAGCCTGTGCTTGTTCACCCGGACCTGATGCATTAAATACGTCAGCATACCTCTGATTTGTCTGAAGGAAATAAGTGTGATCGGAAATGCTATCCTTCTCAGACTGATAAACCCTGAAAGCGTCGTTCTCCTGGTGAGCCCCTCCATTATCTTCCTCAGTATCTAAATTGGCACTGTCGCCGTTCCAGTAAGGTGAAGTCTTCCCGCTTGCCTTAATGCCAAAAAGATTGTTATTGCCATCAGCAATAGATTTGCCCCAGCCGGTCTCTAAAGCAAGCTGAGCCATAGCAACAGAAGGAAACAAACCGGTGCCCTGCGTTGCTGCAATGATAGCATCGGAATATTTATCTATAAATTCCTGGGGAATGATTTGCATATTATTTAGTTTTGAAAAACAAATAAGTCATAAGTATTACTATTATAGCAACTATGAGCAAGCCGATGCACATATATATAATGCCATCAGTAGTGAAAGTGATAGGAATATCCGGAGCCTCTCCCGCTTCCAGATTTTTTATGAGATCAGATTTAAAAAAACTGCTTAATTCGTCCATGTTATGATTCGGGGTTTAATGATGTGTCAATGATTAAACCTAAAATATCTTCCGTGTTATCGGGAACAGGAGAATTAGAACTTCCAGGGACATCACCCTTATCAGCGTCACTTTCAGTAGCAGCAGAATTCAACTGGTCAACCAGGACGTTCCATTCATCAGTTGAGTTAACATTAGATTTCCCCAGTGAGCTTTGCAGAGCGGCTGACGTTTCGGGTCCCCAAATTCCATCTTCTGCAATATCCTGGTTCCAATAAGCATTTAATTGCTGCTGGATAATCAGGATGTCATCATTCTTTTCGCCGTTTTTGAAAGGAAACTCAGAAGCCGTGGTTGATTTAGAAGGAGACTTAGCCGGTGATTTTGCTGAAGATTTGGCAGTAGCTTTAACGCCTGGCTTCTTAGCTCCTTTGCCGGGAGTGGCAGCATCGGCAGAACTGCTTGTAAATATAAGAAGAGCGACGCCTAAAATAACGACGGCAACTACTACAATGATTATGATTTTGGTGTTCTTTTTCATGATTTATTAATTAAAATTGATAGCCTGTTGAAGATATTGCGGAATTGAGGTCGCTGAGCTGACTGGAGCTAAAGCAACTCGTAATCCATTCAGTGAGATTAGCAGCGGGACCGAAAACAAAAAAAGAGCTGGGTTTACGCTGACCAAAGGATATAATCAATTGATTGATGTCATCCTTTGTTTTCATTTTTTTAAAGACTGCAATGGCTCCATCCTGATCACGCCAGAGCTGGTCGAGACAACCCTGAATCTGATCGGCATAGAGATTATATTGCTGAATGTCGTATGACAAGTTAGACGGGTCGGCTGCTATGTCGGACTTTGCCTGATTCTGAGTGTTGTTTTCAGGGTCCTTTTTGATAAGCTTCTTAAAATAGGTAATAGCTATCATTAATACAATGACAACTATTATTGCTAATATTATCCAGCCTTTAGTTTTTTTGAAATCAATAGTCATGGTTATTTTTTTAATTTCAGATACAGAACAATAGAAATTGTAATTGAAACAAGAGATATTGCTATAATCCAGCCAACAGGGAAGCCTGAAGAGGACTGCTGAGCTGCTTTAGCTGCAAGTGCAGATTGAATGATTGCGGTTTCATTATCGTTTCTTTTCTGCTCTGCATTTTCAAGAGCATCTTTATTTTTCTGACCGCTGAAAATGTCAGCTATTTTAACAGCACTGCCGGAAAGCTTATCTAATACATTAGCGCCTGCATTACCTATATCGGATATTCCTGTTACATCAAAATTGGAATACTGAGACTCATCATCATATATATTTAATAACTCTTCTGTAGTCATGATTTCCTGAAGAATAAAAAGTAAGAAATAGCTAATACAGCTAAAACAATTCCTCCCATTATCATATAAGTAGTAGCACTGATTCCGGCAGCGGTTGGAGTAGCTGTAAGAGCGTTAACAGTATTAGTTATTCCGCTTAGGTCAAGAGTATTTGCATTAGCAATAGCAGCTTCCTTTGCATGCTTTTGCTTACCTTCAAAGATGCCAAGAAAGCTATCATAATAGCTTTTCATTATATCCGGGTTATCTTGATAGGATGAATACATATTAAGCTTTCTTTATAAATTTTTTATAAACAATGAAACCAACCACAAGAATAACAATAACAATACCGACAAATACAGGCAGAGAGAGACCTAATATTTTAGTCTCTGTAGCTTTATTCAAAGCAGCTTCAGCAATAGCGGCATCTGCTTTTGCCTTTTCTATAGCTGCCTGAGCTTCTGCCGTTGCTTTGGCTGCTGTTGCTTTAGCTGTGTCAATGTCAGCATTAGCGGCGGCTGTTTGTGCGGCAATTAAAGCGGTCTGCTGATTGGCAGTATTTGCCTGTGCATTTGCAAGATTAGCATCCGCTTTAGCTTGTTTGTGCTTACCCTCGAAGAGACCTAAGAAGTCAGCGTATATGTCATTGCGGTTATAAATGTTTGGATACATCGTTATTTCTTTTTTAAAACAAAAAACATGATTGCTGCTATAATAACAACAGCTATAATGATTGCGGCTGTTTTAGGTATTCCAAGAATAGTCTCAGGCTTAACATATGGATCAGCTTTCTTTACCATTGGTATAGAAATCTTTTCAGATACTTTCGCTGTATCTTTCATTGTCCCTGCTATCTGATTAAGCTGATCACTGTTAAAGTCAGCGTAATAACCTAAAGCGTTTTCGTCGTTATTATTAATCATTTCATTGTCATTTAATTTGTCGAGTAATTGTTTTGCTTTTAAGTTTTGATTGTGCTCGTAGTCGTATTTTAAAGCTCTTTTTATCTGTGCTTCAAGCCTGGCATATTGTTCAGGCTTAGTAAAGCTGAATACTTCACTCATAGTCTTGATGCTATTTCTGAGGCTATAGGGCTGAGTCCCTGCGAAATGCTCGAAAGCATAATTATCCGCTGCAAATTCATCCCTGGTATTGAGTGTGTAATGACCTATCTCATGTTCAAGTATGAAGTTGCGGTAAGCTTCAGGAAGCTTATTCCATACCTTTGAGTTGATAGAAATCTCACCTGTTAGCCAGTTGACCCGTGCCGGAGTGGGAGATTTAAGGTCATCAACGTATTTTACAGTCATTAAAAGAACTATTTTCTAAATTTAAAAACTACTATTACCGCTACCAGTAGCAATACTACTCCAATGGCAATATATATAACAGTGTTGCTTGTAGCAGAAGCGGCAGCGGCTTTTTTAGCAGATGATGTTCCGGGCTTTGAAGGAGCTGCAGGATTTTTTCCGAGCAAAGTATCAACCTTATCTACTGTGTCGCCAACGGTGGAAACTCCTGATATTATCTTGTCAAATAATGACTTTGACTTAGTATAATCAGTTGACTTGGTATTCTCAGTTGCAGGGTCGGTAGCTGCTGAACCTGTATTAGCAATGTTTAAAGCATCGAAACTATGATCTACACTGTCATCATTATCATCGCCGGTATCATTGCTGGTGCTTCCTGTGATAAGATCATACAGAGGAACAAGAAACCTGTCACCGAAAGCCACATAAGCCATCCTGATAGTTTCAACTGTTGGTTTAGCTTTGATCCCGAACCTCTGAAACAATTGAAGCACGTCATCAGGACGTGCTTCAATGAGGTTCTGGAAGCTTTCGTTACTGAATGTTTCCATTTGAAATATAAGGTTAGTTCTACTTTATCAGATTTCCCATTATGTTAGCCTTCTGAGTAGCCGGAGTTATACCAAGATTTTTACCTGCATTTTTTGCCCATGCAGTTAATTTGCCTGAAGAGACATTGTTCATAGCAATCATGGCTTTCTGATTGAGGGCATAAGCCTGGTTGTTGATAGCTCCTACTTTATAGGTGATTATCAGTTCAATACCCGGGTCTATATCCAGAGACATAAGAGTCTGGTCATCGAGCTGGAAGTCAGGAGTGGGAACAACAATCTTATTGCTCTGATACTGATCAGTAGTAAAATAGTCAGTTAATGGGACGGGTTTGTCACCAAGGTTACGGAACGGAGAGAGCTGTTTGAAAACGAGAGTTTTCTCGAAAGCGCTCTTGTCGGAAGCCTGGATAGTGATCTGTGGAACACGAACGGGGTTGAACTTGGTGAAAGCAAGGAAATCTTCAATTGCAAAGGTCAAGCCGTTTGCGAAGATATAACAAGCTTTATTATTGCCGTCGGTATAAGCCAAAACAGGGTTAGCTGAATTTGGACCATCAGTGAGGACTGCATCAACATTATTACCTGCATTGTTTATGGCTGTTACGTCATTACGGGTAATAGTGCTGGTGACAGAGATAGGAGGACCAGCAACATAGGTTGATGTTACCTTCTCACGGTTGAAATAACCAGGATGCAAAGCAACTGTTTTAGTTGCACCGACAGCTCCATTTGTGGAAATGTCGTTCTTAATCCTGTAAGAGAACTGGCGCAAAGCGACTAGTTCACGAATGAAAGAGCCGGGACGGCCAGGTTCGCCGGTGAAGTCTAAAGAGTGGTCACCATATCCACTATAAGGAGCTCTGCCGTCATTACCTTCGTAATTCAGAGAGAGTGTTTCTACTGCCTGTCTGGCAAGATCTTCTGCTGTCATAGTTGTAAAGGGGTTAAATTAATAGATAAATATTTAAAAATTAGAATAAGCTTGATTGATAGGATGTCCGTAAGCTACTTAGGTAGTCTTAGCAGCCGGTGTAGCATGGTTTCCAAAGAATGCCCTTTTTACAGGAACTTTAGTACCGTCTGTATTCAGGATGTAAGAGTCATCGAACATAACAAATACAGCAACAGCAACAACCAATACGAGAGTCACTATTGCAAGAATCATATTAACTTTCATAATTTAAAATTTTAGATTTAACATAAGTTGGAAATGATTTGAAAGACCAAAGATTTGCTAAAGCTAAAAGGGAGGTTTCAGGATTATGTATAGATTATGTATATGTTATGTATAGATTTGGTATACATTATGTAAGGATAGAAAAAAGGAAATAAAAAAAGGTGATAAAATTATCACCCCTGGTGAGAGAATAGCTATAATTGCTGTTTAATTAATCCAGCTATTTCATTTTAAAGATTGTTTTAAAGCCTCTGGCAGCATTAAAAGAAAAGGCATACACCTGTCCCAGTGAAAAACATAATAATTATAACCTAAAGCGACATTCTCATAATAATCAGGTCTATGGTCATAATAATATTTTTCTGAACGAATAGACCAACCACTCATTCCAAGCTTTGAAACTATAAACCATTTTTCTAATAAGCGTGCAACCCGTCCATTGCCATCACCGAAAGGATGTATTTTAACAAACCAAAGATGAATCATTGAAGCATAATAAAAAACTTCTTTATGACTTAATTCACGTTTCATCAATTCGTTAATATCTGTAAAAAGCTTATTAAATTCTTTTTTTACAAACTCAGGTTCAACAGCCAGATATGCCGGTTTCCCTGAAGCTTTATCAATTACCCATTCTTCATGATTGCGAATAACACCTTTATCAGTTATCAATGTTTTTGATAATATCTTATGCGATTTAAGAAGGTTTGCTTTATTTAGCTTATTAACGGATGCAAACCTGTAAGCCTTAGCTAAATTTTCAATCTCTGTAAAGTCTTTGCCTTTATTAAATCTGCTGATTTTGCGCTTAGTGAAAAAACTATCCATGTCAAGCTTATTGCCTTCAATTTTAGAAGAATAAAAAGAAGAAACCAATACATAATAATTAAAATCTTCTTTTGTAAAATCAGATTTTAGGCGAAGCTTCTGGAATACATCAAACCAGTTAACCTTACATTTTTTTATATAAGTCTCCAGATATTCTGTTGAAATCATTTCAAGATGTTTGCCCATGTAATATATGATTCTAAATCGTTTATACAAATATACATTAATTATTTAAATAATATGCAAATAAATCTGAAATAAATCTGAATTTTTCATAAAAATGCTAGCAAAATTTTAATAGATGCTTCAGGATCATAAGTTGCCTGGAATAGTTTTGATAGCAAAATATAAATCACCCTGAATGCTCAGGTATCAAAAATGATAGCAAAATGTCATAAATGGATATTTTGTTTAAATTCCTTAATAAATTGAGTTCAAATGAATATGTAAATGGTTTGCATGTTATTCAAGTTTAGCAAGAAGATAGCCTTGAATGCGCGGAGTGAGGTATTTGTCGGTTTTCTCATATCCAAGCTTGAGGAGTTCGTTATAATATTTTTTATTCAACCAGTTCGCCAGGGTCCGTGAGCAAATGCCCATGCGATTAGCCATTTGCTTTTTAGAGAGGACTTTTTGAATGACATAACCGGTTTCCGCCATTAATTAGTTGTTAGTTGTTAGTTTTTAGTTGGTAGTTATAATTAGAAATTAACCTTCAGTGTACCATATTTCAAAGCATTTCTGATAAACATCCTTGTCGAGCTTTTCATAGAGAGATCGTAGTTTGTCGTTTGTTTTATGAATTTCATCAACTAGCTTTTCGCCCTTCTTGCGATCTTTAGTAGAAGGCAGAACAAAGCCTTTATAATCGTATTTGTCAATGAGTATTTTCGGGAATTTATCCTTTAATATCTTTGTTATTTCAGGATAAATCACTTCAAGCTGCTTGACCCTGGAAGTTTCAACGAGCTTGTTAGACTGTTTGTTGAGATAGAAGCGCGGATTGATGATTTTAAGAATTTCAGTGATAGTTTCTTCAATATGCTTAGGCATATGAACTATTTCTTTTTCCGGCATAGAATTGTCTTTTACATTTTCCATTATATTAATTTTAGATTTAAGATTTACGATTTACGATTTATAATTTACATTTTAATGATTTCAAAGTAATGCGGGTTGTCAACTGCTTTTTTATTGATGCGCTCCTGAGCTTCTTTTGCTTTATCAAATTCACGAATACAGTCGCGGCGCTTGAATATATTGTCTTTTGTCTGAAATAATACTATTTCAGAGCAAAAAGTAAAGAATTTAGGAGGAACCTCTGTGAAGCCATGACCGACAGCGAGAAAATCGAGCATATGCTGACGGGAGCGAATCAGAAGACTATGAATATCCATTTCAAGATTGGAAGTGAGGTACCCACGGCAATCATCAAACACAATCATGGCATCATGGAAATACTCGGTAAGCATAGGAAGAGTAAAATTTTTAAGAAATATAGTACGCTTGGCGCCTGAATAATAGAAATCATCTTTATGCCTGAGTTCAGCAACAGGTAAATCCAACCATTCACGGTCATCGGGAGTTATGATAAGAGCCTTGCGACCTTCTTTCTTAAGATAAGTTTCTACGAGGTTCCTGGCAAAGGTAGTCTTACCCGAACCGGTATAACCAAGTATTACTATACGTTTAGCGTCCCTCATTTGTTTTTGCTTATAAATTCTAATAATTCCCTGGTCAATTCAATCTGAGTTTCAACAGAGCCTATGCTATAACCTTTCATGTATGGGTCGGAAATACTGTTAAGGTTAGTATGACATTTTTGCAGATTAGCTTTTTCACACATATATATTATATGATTAGTTAAAGCCAGATATCTGCGCTTTGTAGTGAAAAAAGATGCTATGTTTCGAATTAATCTCATTTGCCTTCAGTGTTATATATTTTAGGGAGTTCCTCTGCGGGTTGCTTCTGTTTTTTAATTTCCGGAGGCATGTTTTTCATAAATTCTGAAAACATTGATACAAAAGCCTGCTGAGATTCAATGTTTCCCGTCTCTGCTTTAATCGAGGTGACAGCTTTTTCGTGCTTAAGCCTGTCAATCTCTTTAGCATGGTCGAGCTTCATTTTAGTGATTTCATCTTCCTGCTCTTTTATCTTCTTATTAGCTTTACGGGCGTCGAATGCTGATTTGATTATCGGACCGTAGATAGTAGGTGCAAGGATGGCAAGCTGAGCCCACCAGGGGAGTACCTCTTTATAATCGGGCATACCCAATTTAAGAATTTCTGTAAGGTCCTTTTTGCTTTCTTCATCAGCATGGAACTTGTCAGGGTCCTCCATTGCGATCATGGAAGCTATGAAGGCGAGAAGACTGTCGGCTCCCTTTATAATAGTAGAGGCGCCAAAGTCATTAAGCTTCTGAATAGCGTCAACTACTTTCTTGTCAGACTTAGGCTCTTCCTTTGGTTCCTCTTCCGGAGGAGTGTCCTCGAAACGTATGCTGGTATTGAATTGTTCCTTTTCGTCCTGGATGGAATCGAAAAGAGACTTAACATCATTATTATAGATATCAGCTTCAGGAGCAGGAGCCGGTAAGTTATTTTTGGGTTGAACTTCAGTTGCTAATTCCATTGTGTTAAATAGCTTTAAGTAATTTTTCTATGAGTTCCTGAACGGGGACGGCTATCTTTTGACCTTCAGCATCGAAAGGAATCTGGCGCGTGATGGAGCCGTTAGAGTCGAAGGCTGTCATAGTGCAATAGATGACATCATTCTTTTCGAATAATACCAGGCGAATATCATGTTCATTATCCTTAATAATAGTCATGAGTTTTTCTTTTTTGTATTTGACAGCGGCGCCAAATAAATGAGGCAGAAAACTCATTACCATAGGAATAAAAGCCTTTAAGGCATTGCGCTTAGCTTTCATTTTTAATTCTTCGGAGGTCATATTGTAATTATTAATTAATTTTAGTAGCGGGTCAGGGAGTCGAACCCTGTATCTTCAGGTTATGAGCCTGAAATGATTCATGACCGGTTAAGATCATATCCGTTTCACTCACCCGCAATCCTTCTATAACTTTTTGTCACCCTGGGTGCGCTGAGCAGGCGGAGTTGTTTCAGCTGGTGGAGTATCCTCTGCATTTTGTTCAGCAGGTGGAGTGTCCTCTGCATTTTGTTCAGCCGGTGGAGTGTCCTCTGCATTTTGTTCAGCCGGTGGAGTGTCCTCTGCATTTTGTTTAGCCGGTGGAGTGTCCTCTGATTCGATCTTTGCTTCACCATGCTTTGAAGTAGAATAAGCTATTTGTACAAGCGTATTGAGTTGGTGAGCTTTCATACTGGCAGCCTCTTCGCCGCCATCAATCTGAACCTTACGAACTGCAATTTGGTGCAAAATAGCATCCTGCATAGCCTGAGGCTGAGAGCTGAAGAATTTCTGAAAACATGTAACCACAGCAATAGGATCAGTCTGTTGAAGACAGTTAGCAGCAATGCCAAGGTCGGTAAGAATCTGAATTAACAGAGCAATGTTTTTATCAACCGAGCTTTGATCGCCGAAGATCTCAGTTAAGAATTGCTCAATATTAGTAGCCCCTGTGAGGAACTGTTTGATTTTGTCTACCCATACAATAGCAGGGAGCACGACGTTAGTAAAAAAGGGTTTCATTCCCTTAATCAAAAATTTCCATAAACTTACAATAACCTGGATAATGTTCATAATAAAGTAGATTTAAGTTTATAAATAAAAAAATTAGAAATTACTGTTTAACCTGGTGAGCCTTCAGGTATTTTTCCTTAATCTGAGCGTAATGTTTGCCATATCCACCGAAAGCCTCATCACGGTTATTCCAATTGATGGCGTACTTTTTAAATAAGTATAATAGTATTTGCCCGGGAGTGACTTCTTTCTTCATCCGAGCTGTCTCCAGATCGGAAGTTTTAAGAAGCAATTCCTTTTCTTCAGGAATGCAATTAACTATGATCTCGTTTTCGCGAAGCTTACGTTCTACCTCAACCGGAACCTGCTTTTCTACCTCTTTAATCTGGGGATTGTTTTTGAGCTTTTCAATAGCCTCACTGGCGGCGTGATTAGAATTAGTGAGATTATCAATTTCAGTTTCTTTGTCCTGTATAGTTTTCAACTGAAGCTCTATAGTTGCCTGGAGACTTTCGATTGTCTTTTTGTCCTCAGGGTCCGGAACTGTCTTAGCTACATGCTTTGATATTGCCTTTTCAACAGCCCTCATGATAAAAGAGCGCCCGGACACTTCTTCAGTGCCGCCGGTAAGAATTTCATAATGTTCATTGATCAGTTCTAAGTCTTCGTTTGTGAAGTTTGCTGATATGCTGGTGCGTTTAAATAAGTCCTCCATGTTGAAATATTTGTTAAAAATTATGATTTTTTACTTGACAATTCGTTTATATTGTGTATATTTGCATTGTCTTTTAATGGTAAAGACATATAACTTGTAAGTGAAAGACCGGAAAATCCAACTTCAAAATCCTGATGTGACCCCGGAGCTTCAAGCAGCCACTTACAAGTTTTTTTTATTTTATGATAATAGCATGATCATAAATAAATGTTTTACCACTTTCTTTAATTTTTATCCAAACATGATAAAAGACGCCTTCAATCTGAACATTTCCAACAAAATTGTGAATTGTTACTAATTCATTTCCATCTTTATCAGGTTCACTATCCATATATTTTGCTCCTGCAATTATTTCTCTAATTACAGTAAAAGAATATAATTTTTCTCTATATAAAAAATGTCTATGTCTGAGATCATCTTTTAAATCATTCCAATCTAAACAAATTTTAATAGGCTTATTTTTTGCTGTTTGATTTATATATATGTTTTTGTCTTTATAATGATGTTTTATATAATTAATGGTTTTTTTAATTAAATCATTAATTTTTAGATTATCATTACTTATTAATTTAGGCTTTGCAACTGGAATTCTCATTTGATATACTATTTATTCCACAAAGTTACCGAGATAATATATCAAATAAAAGTGGAGGCTAAAAGTTATTAACAACAGCTTTGCACGGCATAGCGCAAACGATTGAATGATAATGTATTATAACGTATAATACTGTATAATACGGTATAATACCATATTATACGATATTATATAATATTATACAGTATTATATCATCATATAAAGTTGTATATAATCATATACATTATTATAAAGTTGTATACGATTGTATATAATCATATATGATCGTATATAAAAGTCTATATTACCTATATTATTTTTAAGGGTCTGGTTGACGGGTCAAATATTTTAAATTAAAAATAAAAAAAAAATAAATTGTGAATGTGAGTTTCCAAATTTACGACCACTCAACCACTTTTTAAGATAATTAACTGATATTCAATATAAAAAACAGTGAGTGCTATGTTTTTTTTGAATGAAGAAAAACCACTTTGTTGACCACTTTTTATTTATAAAAAATTTTAACATATTTTTATTTTGCTTAATTTCAATACTTTATATATTTCTTCCTCCTTTAAGAAAAAAAAGTGGTCAGAAATATAGAAAAGTGGTCAGAAAATTAAAAAAAGTGGATAGAAAATTGAAATAAGTGGTTAGGCAAAAATCAGGAAAGCATTGTAAAACCTCAAAAGTTAAAAAAAAAGTGGTTGAGTGGCTACGATTTACCTTACCACCACCAAAAAGAAAAAATGTAAAAAATTTTTGGCTTCCCTTATATAAGAGGAAAGAACCGGGTGTACATAAGCAGAAACGCCCATTACGGGCGTTCTGAGAGTGTTTAATGAAGATTAGTGGTGGTTGATGGATGTCTATTCAGCTTCAGGGAGAGTCTCTGATTTGCGGCTTAGATAGAAGTATCCAATGCCGTCAGATTCCTGCTTGTTATAATTGAGGTCTTTCATTCTAATGTATTGCATTACCCACTGGGTAAAGACTTTTTGTTCAAAGAAATGCTTCTTACTGATATCAGGATAAGAATTGCAATAAGCTTCATAGAATTCTTTACAGGAAAGCCTGCTTAATCTGATCTCTTTTAACCTATCTTCGAGCTTAATTTCATTGAGATCAAGTATTCTAAACATATTAGTATTTGCTTTGCCTTCGTCATCTCTCTCTTTAAATCTTGTTTCCATAAAATCAACAAAACTGGGATGAGTGTGATCAATAAGAGTTTTTTTCTCAATATTGATTGACTTAGGCTCAATTAATCCAAATTTCAAATAAGTCTGAATACACTCGATCATGAAACCATCATAACGATTGTATTCCTTTTCATCCCAGTCACGAAAAAACCAGCAATTAAATTCTTTATCCGGTGTGTTTTCATCATTAAAGTAGTCGCTTAATTCAAAGATACATGTACGCCCTTTAGCTGAGGAACCTTCAACCTTTATGCTCAGATTGGTTGAAAAGACAATTTTAGGAAATATGATAAAAGGAGCTGAGTACATCTTTCGGACTTCTAAGCCTTCAGTTATATCATTGAAGAAAAATTCAATGTTGGTATTTCTTTTTACATCTTCTATATGTATGAGCTGTGTGTCGAGACCTGCTAATTCGTATCTGGTAGGTTTGGTCGTATCAAAACTTTTACCTCTAATGAGACAATATGCAGTTGAGAGCTTATCAGCGTTCATCATATTCTTGAGCAAATGCCCGATTAATCCTTTACCGGTTCTGCCGTTAGGCTCACCATCGACTGAAATTTTACTGTCAGTAAAGATTATTGAAATACGCTTAGCTTCATTATAGCTATGCATACAATAGCCTAATATTGATTTTAAAGATTTAAATCTTTCTTCATCTAATGCGTATTGATTTGTTTGTTTATTTTTGATAGCGCATATTTTTTCACAAAAATACTGAGCCATAGAAACCTGCGTATCCGCTTGAACGTAATCTCGTTTATGTATTTGATTTTTCCAGATAAATTTATTGTTTTCTTCAAATCTTTTAACTGTAACTTTCTCTGCTGTTATTTCAAGAAAACAATTATTGTAAAATAAATATTTAACTTTTATTTCATCATTAAGAATCTCTAAAGGAACCCGACACCATAAGCGTCCTAATATTTTTTCAGAAAAATATCTTTCAAATACTTCGAGAAATTTATCATGTACCATCTGCTTGGTAATGGTCATGCTTATAGTTTCATCCTGGAATTGATTTTCAACAGTGAACGAGGGTAAAGTGTCAATGTATTGTTCAAAATAATCCATGACTCTTTCAATATTGGTTTCCTCGATGAGCTGATCGCCGGTTCTCACAAAAAGAGGTCGGGAATGTATGTCTATGTCATATCTCAGAAAGCCAAAGCTCCTGAGCTTTTCAATTATCATTGCTTTTTTGAAAGTCAACCCGTCGAACTTACCGTTTTTTTTATCCCATTTAGGTTTATAAAAATTGTGAAGTTCTTTTGCAGATAAAACCGGGCCATCAGACTCCGGATCATAGACGTAAGTTTTCTTTCTGTAGACAAATTCATTTTCTTCAAGAATATCAGCATAAGCCTTGTAGAATATGTTAACATTAGATATTTTGAAGAACTCCAATAATTTTTGTTCGCTCAGATAAGAAACATTTTCCGTGAATATATATTTACGGTTAGGATTGTCAATAGTGAAGTTTTTAAGCTCTTTAATCAACAGCTTTGCGTCAGTATCTTTGTTTATCAATAGGTCATCTAATCCTTTTATGTCAGGCAGAAATTCAGGATTAATATATGACAGGTAAGCATCAATATTTAAAGATGGCTGCTTGCATAGTTCCTTATAGTGATGAACCGCACTATAGAAGCTGTTAGGACGTAACCATAAATCTTTTTTTTCTTCAAATTTTATTTGGAACAGATCTGCATCAAAAATAAACACTAAATTTTTAACCTGGCATCTATTTATAATTTCCTTAATGTATTCATCCAGATCATTGTTTTTTTTTTCCCTTATACTATTAACTCCTCCAACACCTATAATGTCTAATCCTGCCATATTGCCGGCAAAAGCTTTAAACTCTCCTTCTATCATAAAGAGAGTTTTTATTTCAGTTTGCTTTTTTACTTTGGTTATGATGCCCGGTGTGATGAAGGGACTTATGCCGGAACCGGGAGGCTGTGAATATTTATTATGTTTAGCTTGAAGTTCCGGGTTAGCATGACGTATTCTTTTAAATCGCGTTAATGCGCCTTTATTGTCATAAGTAGCATATTCACCCCTGGGAGTGAAATAGTTTATTATAATGTCACCGTTCTTATCAGCCTCAAAGTATTTTGCATCATGCGGAGGGAAATCCTTATCAGTTACTCTTATTGTGTTTGTTGCATCATCTATATTTAGCTCTTTCAGCCGTTTATCAAGGTAAGTAGTATCTCTTTTCTTTGTTGGTTCTTTCGTCATGTATTTGTTATTTGTATTACTTACGAATCACAATTTGAGTAATGTATTTCATTTTGCTATCATTTTAATGTGCTGCAGCCTGGCAGCCGGTTTAATTTTGCTATCAAAATTTTAGATATCACTCAGGGATCTTCCTAAAGCTCTTGGAATTTTGCTAGCATTTATCTTTCTATAATATCCTGTAAACTTGAAACAACTTCTTCAATTGAAGACAATGCAGATTCAAGGTCATCTATATTTGATTGCATTTTTTCGCCTTTCTCAGTGTTTTGTAAATTTTCAGGAAGACATTCATATGCATAGTCTTCTTGATCTTTTGATATTTCCATTGTACATTTCACTAAATCACATTGCCTTAATAGGCTTTCAATTACTTTTCTTCTTTCTTTATTCATAATTTTAGTTGGTTATTAAAATTTTGCTATCATTTTTGATACCTGAGCATTCAGGGCGCTTCATATTTTGCTATCAAAACTATTCGAGGCATCATGTCTCTTAGCTTACCCATTGTTATTAAGTTTTAGTTTTTCACTCTTTCCTTTTAATGTCTGTATTTGCTTATTTGTCCAGTCCGATTGTGAATAAGGGACAAATTGTGTTTTCTTTTGTCGTTTCATTATCTCACGAAGCTCTTTAATGCTTACCTGCTTTGCGCCGGCATTAATTGCAGGGTGTATGTTTTCCAGGATAAAATATTCATAGCCCTTTGCTTCAGTTAAGAAGTCGGATTTAAAGCCTATTTTCTTTCCAAACTCAATGAGTTCTGTTTTGCCCTGATCTGAGATCAAATGACGTCCGTCGGTGTATATCATATTATATCAAATTAGCTCCTTCATTAATTAGTTGATCAAGTTCATTAATTAGTTTATCGTGGCTGCTTGATTCCTTACCCGGTATTAGCTGTCTTATTCTATCATTGTAATTAATCAGCAATCTGTAAAGCCCCGTTGCTCCATGGAAGTAATCAAGCTTACTTTTGATGTCTTTTATTTGATCATATACATTTACTCCAGGCAACTTGCTTTGATTATTTTTTATCAGGTGCAACCTCATATTTGTTACTTTGGTGACAAACTCTCTTACTCTTATTTGATAGGGTTTATTCATGTAATGACTGATAATATCTAGGATTAGCGTCGTTTTTAATTGCAAATATTTTGCAAAGTTTGTCGATCACTTCATCTTTATACTCAGAACACATACAGTTGAATACCGTCACGCTCCCTGCAACCTCCCTGAGCTGATCGAGCAGGTCCCTGCCCTTTATGACCTGGTACTTTGCAAACTTTAGCGTTATTGCCTTTACGGCGCTCTTAACAAGTTCTATTCCCATAATCTATATTGTCATTTTATTGTTTAGACTTTTCACCAGCTCTAATGTCTCAGTTGTAAGGGGCAAACGATAAATCTCATAATAGCGCTTCTCATACCTATTATGACTGCCTTCTATCACACTCTGAGTAAAGGCTCTTATAACAGCTCTCTCTCCCTCAGAGAGAACTATATCTTTATCACGCTTTACTTTATCGACGGTTAGGTTCATTATTTTGCAGATGCTTCTATTTGTTCATGTATTTCCAATAATCTATTTGCCTCTTTTATTATATCGGTTGCGTAGTCTTTTAAAGAAGATATTTTCCATTCGGGTGTACATCCTTTTTTATCTATTAAAACCCATAGAAGATCTGCTATATCCTCAGATATTCCATTACACAATACTTTTATTTGTCCTATTTGATCTTCTGTGATTTCTAATTGCTTTTCCATATTATTTATTTTTTAATTATTATTAGAGGACTATATCCTTATCACGCTTTACTTTATCGACGGTTAAGTTCATTTTGTTATTCTTGTTTTTTTTCATTACTCTTTAATTCCACAAATTTTACTATATTATTCATTGCCATTTCATACTTACTTCTTAGAGCATGAGCCGTAGAATAGATAACTCCTATTTTATAAGTTATAAGTAATTCAATGTCTGGATCAATGTCAATTAATAATAAAGTATTATTATCTAATTGAAAATCAGGAGTTGGCATTATAATTTTAGAATGTGAAGCTTGATGTGGGGAAAAATAATCAGCTATATTTAATATTTGAAAATTGTTTTCTATTTTAAATGGATTAACATAAATTATTTTCATTGTTCTTTTAAATGCTTTTATATTATTGCTTTCAATTGTTATCTCAGGGATTCGAATATCAAAATATTTGCAATAGCATAAAAAATTTTCAATTGGAAGCGCTTTACTTTCAGCAACTATTGTACAAGTTTTTCCTTTTCTATCAATATATTTTAGGCAAACTCCATCTGTTAATACAGCATCAACTTTATAACCAGCAGCATTAATTTCTTTACAATTATTATGTTTAATGAAAGCTTCATTATTAGAAATAATAATTTTATCTCTGTTAAAATATGCAGGATGTAAACAAATAGTTTTTTTTATTCCTTTTGCACCTCTTGGAATATTATTTCTAATTTTAAATTTAAATTGTCGGTGTGCTTTTAGTTCATTTATAAATGATGCTTTTTCTTCTAGTCCAAAATCAAGACCAGGGTCATTATATCCCATATAATGCTCTTTTATGAATTCTTGTCTTTGTGCTTCTGTCATAAGTTTGAATTTTAAATTGGTTTATAAATGATTTAAATTATTATTTGATTTTCTTCAATTGTTCAAGTTCGTCTTTAAGTTCGTCCAATTGTTTCATTAAATCATTACCCGCAGCTTGCACTAAGGCAATGGCTCTATCATTACTAAAACAATTAAATAAATCAGATACATTAAATTCAATAGTTTTATCAATAAAAACAGGTCTAGCTTTTATTAAAAATTCTTTTGCCATAATAAATAAGTTTAAATTGTTTATATTAATTAATTAATTTCTTCAACTATTTCATTTTCCTCAAGCTTCAGATAAGCTTTGATAATATTCATTGGATATTCTTTTGTTAATCTTTCCGGGGTTCTTTTGATCAAGCTGAATATGGCGGATGCGCTTTCAAATTCATAATAGTCTTCCAAAGCTCTCCTGAGAACTTTGTTTTTAGTTACCTCCTTAAGTATCTCTGGACGAATCCTTACTCTTTTTTCAATTATTTTCATTGTGAATTAAAATTTATTGTTAATTTTATAATGCAAACATAAACATATCTTTTACATTG
>TBL_comb47_HYPODRAFT_10001691_pt1 | contig 28352 bp, 25 predicted proteins | sample TroBogypolimnion_40_FD_10682 | JGI IMG/M metagenome (IMG submission 10682) | reverse complement strand
GCGAGTCCTTTCCCACCTGAAACAATATAAATAGGAGGAATTTTTTTGTCTGAATTATTTTTATTCATACTAAAATACTTGTCTGATCAGTAATTGAGAAAAGTTATATATCGTCTTCAAATCATAGAAGGTTGGAGTGGATTGGCAAAAAAAACGCAACAAAGTCACTAAGGCTCAAGGCTACGCTAAGGCTATTATATTAACTATCTATACTTTGTGAAACTTAGTGTTTTAGTGCATAAGTGGCTTGTTTAATCCTGCTTTTTTGAAAGGACTAAATATTTTATTATTAAAATGTATTATATATTAACTTTCAGTTACTTAATTTTATTTGAACCAGTTCCAAGAGAGCAGATGATATATCCGGATAATTAAACTGAAAACCTTCACTGAGAAGCCGGGCCGGCCTCACATTTACCCCTTTGGTCAATAGTTCTGCGGCCTGTCCGTAAACCAGTCTTAACGCAAATTCAGGAACTGTAAAAAAGGCAGGACGATGCAGATGACCAGCCAGGGTCCGGGTAAATGACTCATTGGTTGTTGGTTCCGGGCTTACCATGTTATAAATGCCGGAACTTTGGGGGTTATCAATCAGGTGAAGGATTGCCCGGCAATAATCGGCTATATGTATAAAGGAGAATGATTGCATACCTGATCCTATTTTTCCGCCTAATCCAAATTTAAACAAGGGAAACATCTTTGCAAATGAGCCACCGGTGGTTCCAAGCACAATTCCGGTCCTTAAAATACATGTTCTAAGATTTAGCTGTTTCAGCGGGGCAGTTTCATTTTCCCAGGCGTTGCAAACAGCGGCCAGAAAATCGGTGTTTAATGCATCCGATGATTCATCGTGAATACCCGCTTCCTGATAGATCCCGATTGCAGATGCATTTATAAAAATCTCAGGAAGATGAACCGTCGAATTTTTAGATACGGCATCAACCAATAACCTTGTTGTATCAACACGACTGGAAAGAATTTGTTGCTTATTTTGCTGATTCCACCTGCATAAAACCGATGAACCTGCAAGATTTAGGATAACATCTGCAGAAATGATTAACTTTGCCAGCTGATTATTTGTTGCGTTAAAATCATTACGTGAAATCACAGTAATTTCATGACCATGTTGTAACAAATAGCCAGTCAGTTGTTTTCCAATAAATCCTGTACTGCCGGAGATAGCGATTTTCATGTTTTATAGCATTTATTTGGACCTCAAACAGAGATGATTAGATTTTAAAATATGTCATTAAAAAAAACTAAAGGATCCGAAACCAGGAAAAAATCGAAAGGATTCTTTACCCGGAGTTCTTCAACTTCTAAACATTCGATTACCAACAGAGTTCTGATCTGGGGTTTGAAGCTCATGCTCTTTGGATTATTTTTGCTTCTGGTCCTTTTTGCACTGGTTTATGTTGGAACCTTTGGACAATTACCCGATTCAAATACGCTGATTAAAATCAAAGAACCTGTTGCCTCGGAAGTTTATTCCAAAGATAATAAATTACTTGGGCGATATTACATTGAGGACCGCAGCAATGTCAGTTTCAAAGAGATCTCTCCCACCTTGATCAATGCGTTGATTGCCACTGAAGACAACCGGTTTTATGAACATCGTGGAATCGATGAATGGGCTTTATTAAGGGTGATTGTCAAAACATTTATTTTAACTGATCATAGTTCGGGAGGTGGATCAACCCTCTCCCAACAGATTGTCAAGAATATCTTTGGCCGGAAAAATTACGGTCCGTTGACATTACCGGTAAGCAAGATCCGGGAATCTATAATCGCCTATCGTCTTGAGCGGCTTTATACCAAGGAGGAGATCCTTACCTTATACCTAAACACAGTTCCTTTCGGGGAAAATACCTTTGGCATTGAACTGGCAGCAGAGCGATTTTTCAGTGTGAGGCCCAACAAACTCACGGTAGCCCAGGCAGCCACCCTTGTCGGGATGTTAAAGGCCAATAATTACTATAACCCGCGAACCAATCCGGAACGCTCCATCCAAAGAAGAAATACGGTTATTTCTCAAATGGCTAAATATAAGTACATTACATCAGAACAAGCCAAAAGATACAGTAGCGAACCTCTGGGGTTAAAATACAATTATCTGGTTTACAATACCGGACCTGCTGCCTATTTCAGGGAATTAATCAGACCTCAGCTCGAGGAGTGGTGTGCAGAAAATGCCAGGGCTGATGGCAACCCCTACAATCTCTATACAGATGGGTTAAAGATTGTGACAACCATTGATTTTCGGATGCAGCGGTATGCCGAGATGGCGCAACAGGAAAAGATGAAAGAGTTACAGGCTACTTTCGAAAAGCATTGGGACGGAAAAGATCCATGGGGGAAAAACAGTGCGGTGGTTCTCCGGGCTATGAAAAGGTCGGAGAGATACCACAAGATGAAGGAGGCGGGAAAATCTGCAGTCGAGATCAATCAAACCTTCAAAGTTCCGGTGAATATGAAGCTCTTTTCATGGGAAGGGGATAAACAGGTAAGAATATCTCCTCTTGACTCCGTGAAATACAGCCTAAAACTACTTCACAGTGCTTTTATCGCAATCGATCCCAGTTCGGGCGATGTTAAGGTTTGGATCGGGGGGAATGATTTCAGGCATTTCCAATTTGACCATATGATGGCACCACGCCAGGTAGGATCAACCTTTAAACCGATTCTTTATGCCTCTGCCATTGAACATGGAATTCCACCGGATAAATATTACCCCAACGAAAAGAATACCTATTCTGAATACCAGGACTGGTCTCCCGGAAATTCGAATGATGAATATGGCGGATATTATTCGCTGGAAGGGGCACTTTGTAAATCAGTGAATACGGTTTCTGTACAGGTAATCATGGATTCCGGAATCTCCGAGGCTATTTCCCTTGCCCGTAAAATGGGAATCAAAGCCGATTTACCCGAGGTACCTTCCCTGGCTTTGGGATCAGCAGATATTCCGCTGCTTCAGCTGGCACAGGCCTATGCTTGCCTCGATAATCTCGGGAGAACAGTGACCCCCAATTACCTGATCCGAATTGAGGATGGTCATGGAAATGTTCTCCAGAAATATACCCCTGAGAACCAGGAGCAGGAGGCAATGTCACCCGAAACTGCCAAAATAATTACTCATTTCCTGGAATCAGTTGTCAATGAAGGGACCGGATCTGAAATCAGATCCCTTTATAAAATTGAAGGACCATTTGCAGGAAAGACAGGGACCACCCAAAATTTTGCAGATGGATGGTTTATGGGTTATACCCCCGATCTGGTGACCGGCTGTTGGGTAGGGGGTGAAGAACCTTCCATTCACTTCCGTAATATTGCATTAGGTAGGGGCGGTTATATGGCTCTTCCGATTACCGGAAAATTCTTCAATAAGCTTTACCATGATCCTTCATTCAGAGATTATAAAAATCATCCTTTCCCTGCGATGGACGAATCAACTCTGGCCATGCTGGATATTCCCCATTTTAGAGAAACTTACAGAGAGAAAAAAAAATCAAGCATATGGAGCCTTTTTGGCGGAGATTCGAGGAAACAGGATGAACATAAAGCGGAACATGTGGACAGAGCAAAAGAGCCTAAGAATCAATCGGATGTAAAAGCAGAAGCTCCAAAGGAGGAGGAACCCAAACCAAATATCTGGAAAAAGATAAAAGATGCCTTAAAGAAGAAAGAATGATTTTTGTTACCTTTTCGGTTCAAATCTACATTCTATAAAAGATTTTTGTATTTTTGGCGACCAATTATTTGTTCTTTTTGTTGCCGTATTAACGAAAAACGATTCTAATCAGAAAATATATGTGTGGTATAGTCGGAGTATTTGATTTAAAAGTAAAAGCAGAGGATTTAAGGGTGCAAGTCCTGAAGATGTCTAAAAGAATCCGCCATCGCGGACCGGATTGGTCGGGAATTTATTGCGGTTCAAAAGCAATTATTGCTCATGAAAGACTTGCTATTGTCGATCCATCTTCTGGTGGACAGCCCCTTTACAGCAAAGATAAAAAACTGATATTAGGGGTAAACGGTGAAATTTACAACCATCGTGAATTGCGGAAACCTCTTGAAGATCATTATGAATTCCTTACAGAATCTGATTGTGAAATTATACTCGCGCTATATCGTGAGAAAGGGATCAGTTTTCTGGAAGAGCTTAACGGAATCTTTGCTTTCGTACTTTATGATGAAGAAAATGATTGTTACCTCGTAGCCCGGGATCATATTGGAATTATTCCATTATATATGGGATGGGATACCTTCGGGAATATCTACTTTGCTTCAGAACTAAAAGCCCTGGAAGGAACCTGCAAAAAAATTGAAGAATTCCTGCCTGGGCATTATCTGTACAGCAAGGACGGTGTAATGACAAAATGGTATACTCGCGACTGGACTGAATTTGAAACTGTTAAAAATAATAAATCAGATATTGATATATTGAGAAAGGCACTTGAAGATGCGGTTCACCGCCAACTGATGTCGGATGTACCCTATGGTGTTCTTCTTTCCGGAGGTCTTGACTCATCTGTTATTTCAGCAATTGCCAAAAAATATGCCGGGCGCAGAATTGAAGACGATAGTACACACGAAGCCTGGTGGCCTCAGCTCCACTCCTTTGCAGTGGGTCTTGTTGGCTCGCCAGATTTGGCCGCTGCCCAAAAAGTAGCAGACCATATTGGAACTATCCATCATGAAGTCCATTTTACGGTTCAGGAAGGTTTGGACGCTTTGCGCGATGTAATTTATCATCTTGAAACATATGATGTTACAACCGTTCGGGCATCTACTCCGATGTATCTTCTCTCCCGGGTAATCAAATCCATGGGGGTTAAGATGGTATTATCCGGAGAAGGGGCTGATGAACTCTTTGGCGGCTATTTGTATTTTCATAAAGCACCTAATGCTCAGGCATTTCACGAAGAAACTGTTCGAAAAATCAGTAAATTACACCTTTATGACTGCTTAAGGGCCAATAAGTCTCTTGCAGCATGGGGTGTCGAAGGTCGTGTTCCTTTCCTCGATAAAGAATTTATGGATGTTGCTATGACCCTGAATCCTGAGGATAAGATGGCAAAGGATGGAAAAATGGAAAAATGGATTCTTCGTAAAGCCTTTGAAGATTATCTTCCTGAAAGTGTCGTATGGCGCCAGAAAGAGCAATTTTCAGATGGAGTTGGATACAATTGGATTGACTCACTCAAAGCAATGACAGCTGAAAAGATTTCTGACGAACAAATGGCTAATGCGATGTTCCGTTTTCCGATCAATACCCCAATGTCAAAAGAAGAGTATTTCTACAGGTCAATCTTTACTGAGCATTTCCCTTCCGATGCAGCGGCAAGCTGCGTACCCTTCAGTTCCATCAATTGCCTGCAGTACTCCTGAGGCACTTGCCTGGGACGCTTCGTTCCGCAATAATGCCGATCCATCGGGAAGATCAATGAAAAGTGTTCATACTGACGCCTATAAATAATATATCTGCTAAAGGTCAAAGAGAAGTAAGGGTCAATAATCATTGACCCTTACTTTTTTAATACCTGCTACTTGTAGTTCGATTCAAGTATTTTAAGTAGGTCATCTGCCGAAACATTATCCATCAGATCCCCATTACCGGAGATTGAAATATGACCGCTCTCTTCGCTGACGACAATCACAAAAGCATCAGTTTGTTCCGAAAGTCCGATGGCCGCCCTGTGCCGCAATCCCAGGACCGGACTAATTTCGAGTTTCTGAGATATTGGTAAAATACACCGTGCCGATTTTATCCGGTTTAACGATATGATCATTGCCCCATCGTGAAGTGGTGAGTTTTTGAAGAATATACTTTTTATAAGTTCCGAAGTGATAGCTGCATCAATGTTTTTTCCTGTTTCAACATACTCCTGCAGTTCGCTTTCCCGGGCAAGGACAATAAGTGCTCCGGTATTGTTTTCTGACATCTGCCTACATGCCTCGACAATCGTATGTAAACTGTCCTTTGAAGCAAATTTAAATTGGTTTGAAAAGAGATTTTCGAGTGAAAATCGACGATTCGTTCGGTAACGGCTTCCCAGCATCAGTAAAAATCTTCGCACTTCCTGCTGAAATACTATGATAATTGCTATCACCCCAACTCCAAAGAGCTGGCCTAGTATAGACCCCAATAACTCCATTTTCAAGGACTTGACTACGAGCCATACTATAAAAATGATAAAGATTCCCATAAAAATACTCAAGGCTACAGTTCCTTTAACCAACCTATAAATTTCATAGAAAATTATTGCTACGAGAAAAATATCAATCACATCAAGAAACCTGACCTGGATGAATAAATCGATCATTAACTACAGTTTTTAGTATTGTCAACCAGTTTTATAGCTTCAATTGCCTCCTTCACATCATGAACCCTTAAAATATCACAACCTCCCGCCAATGCAAGCGTATTAAGGACAGTTGTTCCATTCAAACTTTGATCCGGGGTCAGGTTCAATTCTTTCCATATCATCGCCTTTCGCGACAAACCAACCACTATGGGCAATTCAAAGATGCGAAATGCATCGAGCCTGTTCAATAATTCATAATTATGAGTTGCACTCTTCCCGAATCCAAATCCCGGATCTAACAAAATATCGCAAACACCCAATTGTTTTAGTTTTTGTACCTGGGCAGACAAAAATAAGATCACCTCTTTTACGACATCAGTATAAACAGGATTATTTTGCATGGTATCACTTTTCCCTTTGGTATGCATTAAAACATATGGAAGATTCAAACTCGCCACTTTTGCAAACATCTGAAGATCAAAGGTTCCACCAGAAACGTCATTAACTGCAAAGTCACCGATTTCATCATAAACCTGCTGGACAACTTCCGACCGGTAAGTATCGATTGAGAGTGAAATATCCGGAAATTCCCTTTTAATAATCGTTACTGCGGGCAGTAAACGACCAATTTCCTCCTCCTGGGAGATCTCTTCCGCCCCCGGGCGTGTGGACATTCCGCCTATATCGATAAACCGGCCTCCTTCTTCAATGATCTGAGCTGCACGTTTCAAGATTGTGATATCAGTATTGTAGCGGCCACCATCGTAAAAGGAATCAGGTGTAATATTCAAAATTCCCATAACCACAGGGGAACTTAAATCAATTAAATGCCCGTTCAGATTTAGGGTGCTTTTTTTCCTGTAAAAACTTTTATCGTTTGGCGTAAACAGCATTTTCGATTGTTTCAATTTAGAGTGTCAAAGATGTGATAACTGTAAAAATTTATAAATCAAATCAATAACACAAAATAACCGACTCTTGTCCAATCGGATGAGATACAAAAATAAGAATAAATGTCACATCCATTCCCTAATTTTTAATACTTTTATGGTTCAATATTTAATTATGAATAATACAAATCAACAGTTTGATCATGTCATCGGTATTTGCAGGGCAGTTTTTGTGAAAAAAATGAAAGATTATGGAACTGCCTGGCGAATTCTGAGACCTCAATCGATGACCGATCAGATTTATATCAAAGCTCAAAGAATCAGAAGTATCGAGGAGAAAGGTGTTGCAAAAATAGCAGAGGATGCACGTGATGAATTTATCGGGATTATTAATTATTGTTCCATGGCCTTGATTCAATTAGAATTAGGACCTTCAGACGATGAACTTCCCCCTGAAATTACTGAAAAAAAATACATGGATAACCTGGAAAAGGCTAAAAGCCTGATGATGGAAAAAAATCATGATTATGGTGAGGCATGGCGCCAGATGAGAATCAGTTCCTATACCGATCTTATTTTAATGAAAATCAAGAGAACAAAACAAATAGAGGATAATCAGGGACTTACAATTGCGTCAGAGGGCATTGATGCCAATTATCTGGACATGATCAACTATGCGATTTTCGGTCTTATAAAACTTGAATTTGAATAAGATGAAGCAAAAAGGGCTCGTGCTATCACGGTGGCTAGTTGGAGTTTTGTTTGTCTTTTCAGGATTTGTAAAAGGGATTGATCCGGCAGGATTCCAATACAAACTGGAAGATTATCTGGAAGCACTCCATTTACAGGTAATGGGATTTTTTATTGTGCCGGGGTCATTTTTACTTCCCTTTGCTGAGTTTGCTATTGGTATAACCCTCTTGACCGGCATACTGATCCGGCTTTCGACAAAACTGGCCTTTGCCTTTATGCTTTTTTTTACGCCACTAACGTTTTATCTCGCCCTTAAAAATCCAGTCACTGACTGCGGCTGCTTCGGTGATGCCCTGGTTATCAGCAATTGGCAAACTTTTTACAAGAATATTGTATTGATTATTCTGGTTGTTATATTACTGATCAACAGGAAAAACCTTCTTTTTATTTCTGCATTTAAATTCCGAAGGATTATATTCACAATAGCGCTGGTTAGTTATTTCTCGTTAGTATATTGGTCAGATATCCATGAACCTCTGTTGGATTTCAGACCTTACCAGGTTGGAGTCAATATAACAGAAGGAATGTCAATTCCTGCAGGAGCACCTACTGATGTTTATCAGAACACTTATTATTACCGGAACCGGCATTCAAATGAGTTAAAAAAATTTGGAGATCAAAATTATCCCTGGCAGGACACCATTCAATGGAAATTTGAGTCTATGGATCCCCCATTGCTGATTAAAAAAGGGTATCGGCCGTCAATTCATGATTTTTCAATACAGACCGCTGATCAACAAAACGTTACTGATATTTATCTAAAGGATTCACTCTTTACTTTTGTCGTAATTGCCTATGATTTGGAGAAATCTTCCAGTTCAAAGCAGTATGAGCTTAATTTACTGGCAAAGTGGGCTAAACAAAAAGGGTGCCGTTTTATCGGTCTCACGTCGACCTCAGGAGCTGCACTCCTTAAATTTCAGCAGGAGAAAGTTCCGGCTTATGAATTTCTCTTTGCTGATCAGACAACTTTAAAAACAATTATCCGTTCCAATCCTGGGTTAATTCTTCTGCGCAATGGAACCATTCTGGCCAAATGGGCTTATGCCGATTTTCCGAGCCCAGAAAAAGCTGAAATTTTTATCGGGTCTGAGGTGAATAAAAAGTTAAATCATTGATTTGAGTAACGGCTCTGTTTCAGACTATCCCATTAAGTTTTATCTTTGTAACTTAATTATTCCAATTAAGCTTTTAATTCATAATTTTTAAAAATAGCAGGGTAATGAGAAAGAAAATTGTAGCCGGAAACTGGAAATGTAACACGACTGTTAAAGAAGGTGTTGAACTGGCAAAAAGTGTAAATGAATTGGTCTTAACAAAAGGTGCAAAAGATGTGGTTGTCGTGCTTGGCACACCTTTCACACACCTGACCAGCGTAGCTGATGTTGTTGATGCTACCAGGGTTAATATTGCATCACAAAACTGCGCCGCCGTAGCAAAAGGGGCATATACAGGAGAAGTTTCAGCCTCGATGGTTAAATCAGCTGGTGCGACTTATGTGATCATCGGCCATTCCGAACGCCGTGAATATTACCACGAGACAAGTGAAATACTTAATAAAAAACTGGCCTTAACGCTTGAGCAAGGCTTAACTCCAATTTACTGCTGTGGCGAAGCTCTGGCGATCCGAGAGGCAGGAACTCAAAATCAATTTGTAAAACAACAACTTGACGAAACGATCTTCCTTTTGCCTGTCGAACAAATACTTAAAATAGTAATTGCTTACGAACCAATCTGGGCTATCGGTACGGGCGTAACTGCATCAACTCAGCAGGCTCAGGATATGCTTGCCTTTATCAGGGGATTAATCTCTTCCAAATATGGGAAAGAAGTTGCTGAAGAAATTTCGATTCTTTACGGAGGCTCATGTAGTCCAGGAAATGCCAACGAACTGTTCAGTCAACCCGATATTGATGGCGGTTTAATCGGAGGTGCTTCTCTGAAATCAGAAGATTTTTTAGCCATCATTAATGCTTATTAATCAATAGATTATAAAATTATTTGGTATAAAAAAGAGTGGAGATGGGTTACCATTTCCACTCTTTTTCAATATAACTGATCAATTATTGCCTGATGTTTGTTAACTTTAAATAAATAAGTAATTCTAACGGATAATAGTTATGATCTTTCGCTTCAAATCAGCAGTCATTGTTACATTACTATTATTTTGCAACTTAGCCTCCTATTCCCATAACCTTAAAGGTACAATCAAAAGCAGGGATGGCACTCCGATTCCCTACGCCACCGTTTTTATCAAAGAGGTCTCGTTAGGTACATCCACCAATGAAGAGGGAAAATTTGAACTTGATTTGCATCCCGGGGTTTATACAGCCAACTTTAGAAGTCTGGGGTATATGCCAAAAGTTGAAACCATTACCCTATCCAAAAAGTTGACAGAAATTGAGGTCAACCTCGAAGAACAAATCATTCAAATCAATCAGATCGATGTTCATTCAGGTGATGAAGATCCTGCCTATGGCATTATGAGAAAAATAATTAGCTTGTCCTATGTACATCTCAATCAGGTCAATTCCTATTCTGCAGATGTTTATATCCGGGGAACTGTAAAATTTGAGAATGTGCCCGGATTGATTCGCAACCAGCTCAAAAAAAAGGATATTGACGTGAAATCAGGAGACATTCTGGTAAACGAAACAGTCAGTCAGATTAACTACCGTGCTCCTGATAAATATGAACAAAAAATAGTTTCTGTGAATTCAACATTCCCTAAAGTGGTAGACTTTTCTGTTGATGATTTTCTGGGGGCAAGCCTTTATCAGGATAATATTAATATCCTTTTTTCACCGTTGAGTAAAAATGCCTTCACCTATTATAATTTCAGATATGAAGGTTTCCAGCAAGAAGGTAAATATACGGTTAATAAAATAAAAGTAATCCCACGAAGAAAAAGCAAGCAACTTGTTGAAGGATATATCTATATCATCGAAGATTTATGGTGCCTTACCAGGGCTGATTTAAGTTTTGAAACTCCGTTTGGTGCCGTTAGCTTCCGCCTGGTTTTTGATGAGGTACTTCCGGGAGTCTGGTTGCCGATCGACCATAATTACACTTTTAAAGGTGGTATGATGGGTCTTAAAGGAAGTGCCAAAATTCTGGCATCAATCAAATATAACAAACTTAAGGCCAATGAACAGGTGCTGGCAATGCTTGGAATTCAACCTTCGAAATCTGATAGCCCGAATCAAGCATCTTACCAGTCAACCCAAATCACTAAAATACCCAAAATCCAGCCTGGGAATAAAAAGGAATCCAGGATCGGTCATATCCTGGAAAAGGAAAAGCTTACCAACCGGGATATGTCAAAACTATCCAGGTTGATGGCGCATGAAGACTATTCCCATAAACCAGACTCTTTGAAATCACTGGAAATCAAAGACAAAGTGAAAGTAACTATTGAAAAGGAGGCAGAAACCCGTGAAGCAGGTTATTGGGCATTGACACGTCCTGTTCCTCTTTCAAATGATGAATTAAAAAGTTTCAAACAACATGATTCTATAATCGCGGTTCAAAAAAAGATTGCCCCAGATACCACATCAGTAATAAATCATAAACGTAACTATGGCTTGTTAAATCCACTCTTTTTTGGAGTCCGACGACCAATAATCGATTCAACCTGGACCTTAAAATACGATGGCTTGGTTTCTACTAAACGGATCAGTTTCAATGCAGCTGATGGATGGAAAATAGCCCAAAGTATTGATTTAACCAAGATTTATAAACCTGGTAAATCATTGATTCTTACTCCCTTTATTGCCTATGCCATCAACAGGAGTGCTATTCTGGCCACAGGAACGATCACTTACAGCTACGCTCCTCTCCAACGGGGAACATTGGTAATTTCAGGAGGAAGAAATACGCTTGATTTTAACTCCCCATCTCAAATGGTTCATCCTTTTATTAATTCGGTTGCTTCACTCTTTTACAAAGAAAATTATGGACGATTTTACGAAAACCGGTACTTAAATCTGTCCAATGTAATCGATATTGATAATGGACTGGTATTAAAAGCTCTCTTTAAGTGGAGTGATATCAGGCAATTACAAAATTCAACAAACTTTTCCTTCTTTTGGAAAGCCAATGATTATAAACCGAATCTGCCCTCCAATAAAGAGATGACGAATAAATCAGTTGAAGATCAGATAAATACGGTTGCAGGGCTGAGAATCGAATATACGCCCCGCTATTTTTACAGAATCAACAGAGGTGTCAAGGTGATGTCGCAAGCCGACTATCCGACTTTTTATTTAGAATATAAAAAAGGGATTAAGGATCTTTTTACAAGTGTGTCTGATTTTGATTACCTGAGTGCAGGTCTCCAATACGGCCGGGAATGGAGTCAAACTTCAAGTATTGCAATGGATCTTCATGGTGGATGGTTTCCAAATAATAAGAGCCTCCATTTCTCAGATTTTGCGCATGCTCAGACTCAAACAAGCCCGATACTTCTGAGTGAATATCGTCATGCCTTTTTTCTTCCCGGCTATTATTCACTGAGTACTTCAGACAAATTTATTGAAGCCCACCTCTCGGTAAGGGCTCCTTATATTGCTCTTAAATACCTGCCTGGCCTAAGTAATACCCTATGGCGTGAAATGGTTTGGTTCAGTTTCTATTCCTCACCGGTAACCCGTAACTATGTAGAAGTTGGGTATACCCTTCTTGAAGTATTATTATCAGCAAATATAGGAACCCATGTTGGCTTTGATGATGGTAAATTTAGCAATATCGGGATAAACCTTGCTTTTAGAATATCGTATTAATATAAACTGAAATGGAATACCTGAAAACTAGTTGCATCTTACACCCGGACACCGAGATAAATCGTGAGATTTTGGTTGCAGATTTAGGGAATATTGGTTATGAAAGTTTTACTGAAACACCGGAATGTCTGGAAGCTTATATCATAGCTTCCGATTTTTCAGAAGAAGCGCTTTTACATCTCTCACCATTTGAATTTCAGAATTTTAGGGTCTCTTTTACCCATGAAATCATACCAGACCAAAATTGGAACGAAGTGTGGGAGAAAAATTATTTCCAGCCGTTAGTTATTGCTAACAGGTGCGTAATCAGGGCTCCATTTCACGTCAATTATCCAACTGCAGAATATGAAGTCGTTATTGAACCGAATATGGCCTTTGGAACAGGCAATCATGAAACGACCATTCTGATGATTTCTGAAATTTTAAATCAAAACCTGTTTGGAAAAACAGTACTTGATATGGGTTGCGGAACAGGAATTCTGAGTATTCTTACTGCAAAAAAGAGGGCAGCAAAGGTTATAGGCATAGACATCGATCAGTGGGCAATCAACAGTTCAGTTGAAAACGTTGCGATTAATAAGATTTCAAATCTTGAAATTATTCAAGGTGGTGTAGAAGTTATACCTGCAATGAAATTTGACTATATCTATGCCAATATCCAACGGAATATACTTTTAAATGATATGCACCTGTATTCTAAGGCTTTGGAGAAAGATGGAGAATTAATTGTGAGTGGATTCTACCTGGCTGACCTGGGAGCGATCAAAGCTCGGGCTGATGAACTTGGAATGCGATTTTTACGATTTTCAGAAATTGACAAGTGGGTTGCAGCAGTATTTACATGGAAATAATCCCTTTCCGGCCAAGTTCAATCACTTCCAGATCCTTTATCATTTGCTTATCAATAGTAAAGCGGACTAAAGTCCTGATCTGATGAAATCCCTGAATTCCGGCGGCACCCGGATTGATATGCAATAATTGATATTTCTGGTCATAAATCACTTTTAGAATATGGGAATGTCCTGAAATAAACAATTTCGGAGTTGACGAAATGATCTCTCTAAGAGCCTCAGTTGTATAATGTCCGGGATATCCGCCAATATGAATGATTAGGACTTCAACCTCTTCACACTTAAACCTGAGTCTTAACGGATAATCCTGACGCAATTCGGTTCCATCAATATTTCCGGAAACGGCTCTCAACGGTTTTAAAACTGAGAGCTGTTGAGCTGTTTCAAAATTTCCAATATCGCCTGCATGCCAGATTTCATCACATTCCCCCAAATATGTCAGAATCCGTTCATCCAAATATCCATGCGTATCTGACAACAAGCCTATTCTTATCATACCCTAATGATTCAAATCCAAACAATTGCAAATTAAAAAAGAGAGATTATCACTCAATGACAATCTCTCTTCTATTTTATTTATGGATTCACCCTTAATCAGGTGAACAAAACTAATTATTCAATTATAATCGTTTCTGTTCTGCGGTTAAGTGCATATTCAGCTTTTGTGCAAGGAACACCGTCTTTACATTTATTTACTGGTTGAGTTTCACCAAATGCCTGAGCATTAATCCTTGAAGTGCTGATTCCCTTGCTCACCAGGTAATCAATAACTGATTTACCTCGTTTTTCAGAAAGTTTCATATTGTAGCTGGCAGGACCTCTGCTATCGGTATGCGATTTAAGGCTTACATTTACCGTTGGATTTTCATTCATATCCTTGGCCAGACGATCAAGATCAGCTGTTGCTTTAGCATCAAGATTCCATTTGTCAAATGCAAAGTATACTTTGTAAGCATTCCCAATAACCGCAGGTTTCTCCACCTTAACAACTGGTTTTGGTTCCGGCTTTGGTTCAGGTTTTGGTTCAGGTTTTGGTTGTGGTTTTGGTGGCTCAACTACCGGTGCTGGTTTTTTCTTTTTCCCTAACATAATGGATATACCAGCATAGGTATAAAGTTTAGCTCCAGAAACAGATGAACTCGAAGGCACTAAATTTTCACCAGCTACTCCGTTAAGCCTGTCTGTAGGCATCCAGCTCCATTGGGTACCTAAATTAATTCTGACCTTGTCACTAAGTTTAATACCGAGTCCACCACCTACAGGTAAAGTAAACACTGTCGAACTACCACTATAATTTGCTGCCTGTTTGTTATTTATTGCGGTTGCACCAACCCCTACCTTTGCAAACAAATAAAATCTTCTGTCAAATTTGTTCTTTGCAAGTAAGTTATTAATGTTCCATACTGAATTCAGATCAAACTCATTGGTTGATGTATTGTAAACAGAAGAAGGGTGGTAGACAGGACCAAATCCATGATAAACATTACCCTTAAGCGTATTATTGTTCCAACCAAATTCCAGAGCAATTACATGCGAGAAATTCTTTTTTACGAATGCTCCAAATCCGAAAGCACCCTGGCTATCCCAGTCAGAATAAGGAGACCAATTGTGCATATTGTACTCAGCCGAGAAATTACTTACTCCGCCATTCACACCAATCTCCCACTTATTGAATGGTTCTGTATTTGCCTGATCCTGTTTTGTCGGAACCGCTTTTGTTGGAGCCGCCTTTACCTGATCTTGAGCAAAAGTTAAATTGCAGTAGGAAAATATAACTACAATAATGAGAATTAGTTTTTTCATAATAATTTTATTTTTAATTTTTGACTTAAGAAAGCAATATGTACAATAAACAATTTAATTATCCTTTATGTTGCAAATATACTTAAAGTATAGAAACATTGTACAATTATATTGACTATTTTTTCACTAATTTTAACAATTAAGAGTTTGCTAGGTGAAAAATAATTAAAAGCTCTTTAAAAAATTATAAACTTCTAAATATCAAATTATTAANCTGGTAAAAATATTTAGATATACCTTATTAATATTCTTTGGGCACCTGCTTAATAAATGTTCTGAATTATTAAAACCCAACCAAAACAGTCACAAATTTAACTAACTATCAATAAATCAACGACTTTCATGTTACCCACAAACAATAAAATAAATATATTAAAAAATTGTTAAGAATACACTCTGTATTAGTAAGTTATATTATTGATCTAAAAGTACTCTAATTTTGTACCATAAGAGATGATTATTGTTTATAATAATCTATTTTTATCAACCGTACTTTGTTAAAAAGTTGCCATATTAAATTATATTCAATGGATCAGGAAAAATTACAAACCTCCGGTGAGGAGAGGTTAAACACAATTACCCATGCCTTAGGTTTTATCCTGGCCCTGTTTGCCNCACTTTTTTTATTAAAAGATAGTCTCAGCGAAGGTTTTCATCTCAGGTTTATGAGCAATCTGGTTTATTGTGTTGGATTGCTTACGCTTTATCTGGCTTCGACCCTTTACCATTCGGCAAAAAATCAGGAAAGAAAAAGAAAACTAAATATTTTTGATCATTCAGCAATATACGTGTTAATTGCAGGAACATATACTCCGATAATGTTGCTTACAATAAAAGGATTTGCAGGTATAGCAGTTCTCTGTATAGTTTGGACCTGTGCCATAGTTGGAATAGTTTTAAAACTCTATTTTACAGGACGCTATCCAAAAATTTCAACAGCTACTTATATACTGATGGGGTGGGTCATTGTAGTTGCAATTAAACCTTTGATAAATAGTATGGTTCTGCCAGGTCTGATATGGCTTGTGGCAGGTGGAATATTTTACACCATTGGCGCCTTGTTCTACCAGCAGAAATCGATGAAATATAATCATGTCATTTTCCATATTTTCGTAATGCTTGGTAGTTTTTGCCATTATCTGGTTATTTTGAAATACACCTTTTAATTGAATTATTTTAACTTAGCCAGTCTTAACTTCCTATAAGTACAGGTTTTTAGTTCACACAGATCACATTCATATGCCGTTTTTCTGACCCCCTCTCCAAATCCGATAATTCCACTGACTGATTTAACAGGTTCCATCAGGCACGATTCGGTAAGTTCAATTCCGCAATAATTATCAGGAAATAGGTCAAAAAACAGTTTCTGCTCACTTAAGCCCCATCCGCAATAGCCCGGACTGTATCGGTTAGCGATTTTTTTGCCCTCTTTTAATAATTCATCTTCTAAACTGGTCTGAATCTTATCAATTGCTGCATCCACGGTTAGGGAACCAATCACGTCAAGGATATACCCTTCCATCAGATCACCAGCCGACATTAATTCTTTACTTTTTTCTCCAATTCCTGGCCCGGCAGTACAAATAAATAGAACTCCCCCTTCTGCACTTTTTAGTTGTCTGGCAATTTTTTTTCCAACTCCAAATGTAACCGAATCAATTTCAATGTATCCTGTGCGATCAAATAAAAAGTGGTCTGAAACACGTAAGCTTCCCCTAATATCGGCTAAGCCAACACTTTGAGAAAGGGCAAATGAAATCATATCCGGAAAAGGTTCAGGCGATTGTCCTTTTTCATAACCCATAGCCTCCTCTATGAGTTCCATATTGAGACCCAACTCATCAAATGAATAAGTGAAATTCCGGATTCCTGGATTCATAAATATTAAAATTTTAGTACAATAATCATCTATAATTCATTGACTACCTTTGAAATTTGACGAATATGTTCAGGTGTTGTTCCACAGCATCCGCCAATAATATTTACTCCAGCATCAATAATTGCCATTACAAATCCTGCAGTTTGTTCAGGTGTTTCCGGAAAGTGAGTCACTCCATCCTTAAACACCGGCATCCCTGCATTGGCATGTACCAGGATCGGTATAGATAAATTACAAGATCGGATCTCATTTACTATCTGTATCATCCCTTCAATTCCATTTCCACAATTTGCTCCGATAATATCAACTCCTTCTGGGACCAGTTCGTTAACCATTTCTGTAGGAGAAACACCCATCATCGAACGGAATTCGCCATCAGGACTCTTTTGGAAAGTCATCGTACAAATCACTTCACGCGTAGTATTTTCTTTTGCAGCCTTCACTGCCAATCGGGCCTCTTCCAGATCAGTCATAGTTTCCACAATTATCGCGTCCACTCCCCCCCTTTCCAGTGCAATAACCTGTTCCTTAAACGAATCATAGATCTGTTCGGGAGTTACCTCTCCCATCATCAGGATCTTACCCGTTGGTCCGACAGAACCGAGCACAAATTTGTTTCCTGCAGCCTTTCGCGAAATAGCAGCAGCAGCTTGATTAAACTCTGAAGCACGGGAAGATAGTCCGTAATGTGCTAATTTAATACTACTTCCTCCAAAGCTATTGGTTTCGACCATATCTGCACCGGCCTCAGTATAACTTTTGGCAATATCAAACACCTCTTCCGTGTGTTCAATATTCCATAACTCCGGACATTGACCGGGTTTTAATCCTTTTGAATGGAGAAATGTTCCCCAAGCTCCATCAGAGACCAGAATTTTCCCCTGGTTAAGTCGATCAGTAATTTTTCCCATATCGAGGTAAATAATAAGTTTTGAATTGGCAATTTTTATTAAAGAGCAGCCTTTCTCATAGCCATCAGATTATCAACCGGAGTGTTTACGATGATTTCACATCCTGCAGACAATATAAATTTCCTGTCTTTTTCATTATCGCACAGCATTTTACATACAGAGAATATCTCATCCGGGTATTTATTTAAAACAAATCGGGGGTCTAAGTTTCCGCAGCGAATCACATCTGGTCCCATTATTTCAAATGCCTTTTGAGGATCAACCTGCCAATCGATATCGAGAATGTCAATTCGGAGATCTTTCATAAGCGGCAGAAGGTGGGAAATATCTCCGCAAATATGCACTTTTACCAGAGCACCATTAGCGTGAATAAAATCAATGATTTCGCGATGTCGCTCCTTTACAAAGATCTCATAAGTTTGCGGATCTATCTGAGAACAGATCGCATCACCCATTCCGATGATATCACAACCTGCCTCAATCTGAGCTTTTGCAAAATCTTTAGCCGTCAACACACATTTGTCAAGGAGGATATTTGCTGAGTCGGCATCCATCATCATCATAACCATAAACTGCTCAATCCCTGATAGATCACAAGATTCGGCCATTGGCCCTTCAATCCAGCCGAAAACCGGTACCTCACCGTTAACGTGCTTTGACAATAATTCAGCTCCCAGAATCCTGTCGCGGGTTCGTTCGCATTTATAAACATCAGGCCTTCCAAGATTTCTGACATCATCGGAATTCTTGATTACAAGGTCCATGCACCGGGGAACCCCATCGGGGATGAATTCAATCCGGGCTCCGAATGCACTTGTCTCCCGGTAAGGGTCTGAGATCAGCCCTACCATGTCAACATCAAAATTCGCAAGTGCACGAAGATTCGCCTCGACCAGAAACCGGTAATCAGAAGCAAATCCGGCATAATTTCCGCCGGCATATCTGGCGATAAAGTGCATTAATATAGGCACAAACATCGTTTTGCCGGGCAAAATATCTCCATTACACAGATGATGCAAATATTCCTTTTTGGTCATGATTCGGGCTAATTGAAAACGTTTGATTTTGGTACTATTGATCGTTATTCATATTTAAAACCAGGACAAATTCTGGAATAGCTCCACTGATCCCTCATCTCCCTTTTTCTGAATTTGTCAGCTTCCGGGTCATTTTCAAAATGTTCATCCTTGCAATTCCAGATTACTTTCCGATTGAGTTTCAAAGCGATGTTCCCACAATGGAGCAAACTACTAGTGCGATGTCCTGCTTCGGCAGTTGCAGAGGGTTTCCGTCCTGACTTTATGGCCTTGAGAAAATCAATTATCTCGTCATTTGCAATGGGTAAAACAACATTCTTCCCGGTTAAATCCAGTATTTTATTATTGCTTGTCTCCAATTTATTATTCCATCCTGCAGATTGAATCCATTCTTCTCCCCCTTCAATCCGGATTAAAGCGTCGCCGCTTTTAACCCTCATGGTCATACTATTGGGGTATTTGTATTGCAGATCGAACTGATAAGCAGTATTGAAGATCCCATCCCGATAATAAAGGGTATCACCAACAGGATTTACTTCAGCCGGACCTGAAAACTCATTGCCTGAGGCTAGTTGTGCGGTATCACAATAATGGGCGCCCCAGTCTGTCAACAGACCTCCGCTAAAGGCGTCATACCATCTGAAATGATAGAAAGTCCGCGAATAAATAAATGGTACTTCCTGAGCAGGCCCCAGCCACAAATCATAATTAAGATCCTTGGGCGGTACAGTTATTTCGAGATCACTTTTAGGTAATTGACCCACCGGAAGTGAGATCTCAATATGTTTTATGGCTCCGAGCCGACCATTCAGTGCCACTTCTGCCATTTTATGGTAGGCCCCTAAATACCGGTCTTCAATTGAAACCTGATAAATAACACCGGTTTTTTTTATTACATCGCAGAGCAATCGTCCTTCAGAAATAGTCAGTGTAGGTTTTTCGCAGCAGATATGCTTTCCCTTTAAGGCCGCCATGACGGAGATTGGCACATGCCAATGATCGGGTGTTGAAATCTGAACTGCATCGATTGATTTGTTATCCAGAAGCTCCCTGAAATCCTGATAAGCAATGCAATCTCTTGATTTATAGGTATTATTAACCAGATTTTTGGCACTTTGGGCGCGTGTCAGACTGACGTCACAAACTGCAATAACCCGGCACAATTCAGGATATTTCAGATAATGTTTCAAATTCCTCTCAATGCCATGCAAGCCTACCCCTATCATGCCTATAGTAATCAAATCATTCGGATTCTTCTCTTTGCATCCGAAATTCAGGGGAAGCAACAAAGCTCCGGCTACTGACATTCCACTATTTATAAGAAAGGTACGTCTTTCCATAATCTGATTAAAATCCGTTAAATTCATGAATAGCTTCCAGCATAGCAGCCAGATTTTCAATTGGTACATTGGCCTGGATATTATGTACCGTGTTAAAAACAAATCCTCCATCCTGAGCAAATATATCGCAATTCTCGAGTACTTGTTTTTTCACCTCCGCAGGGGTTCCGAAAGAGAGCATTTTTTGGGTATCGACTCCCCCACCCCAGAAAACCAATTCTTTACCATAGGCATTTTTTAAATGACGGGGATCCATCCCTTTTGCATTGATCTGTACAGGGTTAATGATATCGAATCCCGCTTCAATAAAAAGTGGCATAAATGATTCCACTGCCCCACACGAATGCTTGAAGCTTTTCCATGCAGTATGCTGATGCATCCAGTCATTAATTCGTTTATAATAGGGCAGATACATTTCTGAAAACTGATCCGGAGAACAGAAGGTAGATTCCTGTGTTCCAAAATCGGTGCCACAAATAAAAACTGCATCTATCTGATTACCTATTCTTTCGTAAATTCTCTTAAAATTTTCAATCGCAAGTTCCGTTTGTTTCTCAAAGACCGAATGGATATAATCAGGTCGTAACACTGTGCTCATATACCATTCAGCCACATCGCGAATCCCTTTGGGATTTTTCAGTTGCATGCCAGGAACAAGTGCAATATCACCCAAGGCTGTTCCACCAAAACTGGCAATAATACCTTTGCCTGAAGTCGTCAGCTGACATATTGTCCGTTCCCAATAATCCAGACTTGCTCCATCTACAGGAGTGAACTCCTCAAGATTATCTTTTGGATTAAGCTTATCATCATCAATAGGTTGCTGACGGATTATTGCATCAAAGAAATAGCCACTCTTTGGCATTCTTGCACATGGTGAGACCGTTTCATCCCCTTCCGGAAAGATCAGCAAACTGCTGTCCTCAGCTTTGATAAAATTAAATTCAACAGGAACAAAGAGTTGCTGACCCCAATTGGATGTGAAGGGTTTCCATTCACATTCACTGTTTGCAAATCCAAACATGCTATTTTTGCCATAAGCGCCAATCACATCAATACCCAATGCTTCCCGTAAATCTTCTTCAATCTCTCCCAACATCTGGAAAGGTTCTATTACTTTCACGGGATGATTATCCAGATGGTAATAATTTCTGAGGTTTTTCACTGTCAGACAATGAATACCCGTAACAGCAGTTCCACCAAAATCAACAACCAGTCGTTCAGGCTGATGATGATTCAGCGTTTTTTTCAGGTTCTCTCTGCTATTCATTGATTTAAATAATTTAATCAGATTGGTTAGATAAATTCATCAATGACCAATCTGCAATTATACCATTGCAGGCAAATTCCATCCATTGCGATAGGTATGACGGATATATTCATTCGCACGTTCCAGTGCATTAAATTTCATCGATTGTTTATTAAAATGGGGATGGCCGTCGATTACCTTAAACTCATTTGAAGTGATAATTTTCAGTTCCTCATTTGGAGAAATATTGGTTATCTGCATCTTTTCAGCATCCCATTTCAATGATTTATTTAATCCTTGCAGCCTGATAGCCAGCACACCAAGGAGAACCGTCTCGTTGAAAGGGCCGGAATAGGCAAAATTTGAAGTTCCTTCGGTCCGGTTTTCGGGTGATTCTTTACACGCCCGTATCCAGTCCTGCTCATGCGGGCCGTCAACATATCCGATTGCTCCAGGAATACGGCGAAGATAAGGTGATACTATTGGAATCCGGCCGGAAACCAGTCGGGCATTAAAACCGCCGCAACCGCAAATCAAAGTGTCTTTGGAACCGACAAAAATACAGCCGCCCAGACCGTCAGCCATCAGGTTTTCACCTTCGGGCAAAAGTTCCGATATGTTCGGGTAAAGGCCGCCGTCATACCAGTAAACTTTAACTGCAGGCATGGCAACTTTTGGCAGATTCTCGCGGGCAGGGAAGCAGAATTCAACTGTTTCAGCCATAGGAGGCGATTCCGTATTAATAGCAGTTGAACTTCCTCTGACTTTATCGGGATATCCCAACTTAAGCGATTGGTAAACAGGGTCTAAAACATGGCAGGCCATATCACCAAAAGCACCGGTCCCGAAGTCCCACCAACCCCTCCAATTCCAGGGTGTATAAATTTCATGATAGGGTCGCATCGGTGCAGGACCAATAAACAGATCCCAATCCAAAGTCTTAGGTGTTTTCATCAGTTGAGCCGGACGCTGAAGTCCCTGTGGCCAGATGGGCCGGTCAGTCCATGCATGAACCTCTTTAATCTCACCGATTTCTCCGTTCCATATCCACTCGCAGATCTGTCTGACCCCGTCACCGGAATTTCCCTGATTCCCCATTTGCGTGGCTACCTTATGTTTTGCCGCCAACCGGGTCAATAATCGCGATTCATAAACCGAATGGGTAAGTGGTTTCTGGCAATATACATGTTTTCCAAGCGAAAGAGCTGTTGCTGCAATTATGGCATGTGAATGGTCGGCGGTAGCAACCATCACCCCATCGATTGAACTTCCCATTTCATCGAACATTTTGCGCCAATCAGTGTATCGTTTTGCTGCAGGAAACTCCTTAAAACATGTTTCGGCATATTTCAAATCAACATCACATAATCCAATGATATTTTCCTTCGACATTCCCACGAGGTTGGGATGTCCTTTCCCTCCGATACCCACACCGACGATGTTCATTTTATCGCTGGGTGCGTAATGCCCCAATCCACTTACTGAAAAGGAAGGGACAATTGAGATTCCGGCAGTCGCAACTGCACTGTTTTTCAGGAAATTTCTTCTTGAATAAAGGTTATTTTCCATTTGAAAAATTATTATAATTCACTGAATTCCTTTAGTTTAATATTGCGGAACCAAACCTGTGTTCCATGGTTTTGAAGTGAAATATGCCCTTTGTCGAACTTTCCATAATCCGGAAAGTTTGCCCATTTGCCACTTGCCCGTAGTTTTTTCCACTCATCGGTATATTTTTCATATTGGACGACGATCACCCCATTAATGATTTGAGTTACATGGTTTCCATCAACAACGAGCAAAAGGTGATTCCATTCGCCTGTTGGATTACTTGGCAGTGATTTAGGCGGATACATCGCATAATTGGCACCGCAGATCTGCCAGTCCTGCAGAGGATCGGGCCATCCAGCCTGATCAATTATCTGAAATTCCGGTCCGGTCTCGTATGGAAATTTGTATTTTGGATCTTCATGAATCTGGAAAATGATACCACTGTTGGTTCCTTTCATCATTTTGAAATCAAGACTCAGGGCAAAATTACTATATTCCTTATCCGTGACCAGATCCAGATCTTCATGACCACCCTTTGTGGTAGTTGTGAATACCTCGTTTTCAATCACCCAACTGTCAGGAAACACCTTCAAATTGAAACCATGCCAGCCTCTGGTATTTTTGCCGTCAAATAAAAGCACCCATCCATTATCTTTCTCCTGGGTAGCCAGTGTATTCGTTGTGGGTGAACGATCAATCTGACCGTATAAGGTGATTGGGTCCTTATTAGTCGAGGGAGTACAGGCAATCAAAAAAGTGATCATCAGGCAAATTGCCAACACGGTAAATTGATTTTTCATTTTTTACAGATTTTATGGTGAATAGTTATAATTCAAATTATAAGCTGGCAACTGCAAATTTTATCTGTAAAGCTGATGCCGGGCAAATGAAATATTTTTCCGACGGCAACGGTAATTTATTATTTAAAATCATTAGATATTTCGGATGCTGTAATTCAAACCGCCAATAATTTCCCGAAATTAATGGAATGTTTCTGTAATGACAATACTTAAACTGAGAAAATTGAACAAATTATTTTTTAGCTTAAGTAATTTTCAATTCCCTAAAGTTCAAACAAAGATACACAATTTCAAAGTTAACGGACGACTTTCATGTCCTGAAAAGTCATCCGCTAACGAACTTTAACCCTTCCAAAATGATTCTGATCCATATGCCCTTCAATTCAGAAATTGACGGGTATCTGGACTAATGCAATGAAATCAGGTGTGTGTGCTGGGTACAGTTTGGCCGGAAAAGCTTGCCAAGATCATCTGCAATAGCCTGTGATCCGGGAATATTTAACTTAACATTCATCTTTGCCTTCATGTAAATAAATCTGGCAATTTCATAAGCCTCAGAACCAGCAACTTGCTTGGTATCCTTAACCATCTCCAGCAATTCCTTGAGTTGGGTTTCCACACTTGCCAGGAAGGAATAGAGATCCATATCGATGGGACCACTCTTCAGTAAGTTGGATCCAGGATCAAGCGCCTCATCCTTACTGGCGAATTCAAAGCTTTTCTGAACAAACTGTTTACATCCGTCATCCATTTTGGGTAACGATTTGCGATCATCATCCGATAATTTGATCAAATAGGGCATGCCTGTTCTGGCATTCAAAATTTCCTGGAAAATTGATTTCTTATTCTCAGGAGTAAGCACAACATCAAATGAGTTTTCCATTTCCTTAAATTTTATACGATTGTTAAAAAATCTGATCCATCTTGGCGACACAATAAAACCGGGCGATTTGTGGTCATATTTGTTTGCTCTAATATAGCAATAAATTTCCAAATATGATCAAATAATTATTAAATTAATTATTATATTTTAGATAAAAGTGATCGATGAATTTAATTCATTATGAAGGGATTAATGCAGGTAAGTTTGAATTCCAAAAGGATGGATTGAGGGATAAAAAAACCGTCCCTGAAATTCATTCAGAGACGGTTTATAAAAAGAATAAAACTTCTTAACAGGGACCTTAAGATTCGACAATTACAATTTTTTCAATTTTATCACCCTGGCGAATTGCGTCTATTACTTCCAATCCCTCATAAACTTTACCAAAACAGGTATGTTTGCGGTCAAGGTGGCTTGTGTTTGTGCGGCTATGGCAAACAAAAAACTGGGATCCTCCGGTATCTTTACCTGCATGTGCCATCGACAAAACACCACGATCGTGGTATTGGTTTTCTCCGTCTAATTCGCATTTGATCGTGTAGCCCGGACCTCCTGCACCAGTTCCTTTCGGACAACCGCCCTGGATGACAAAGTTGGGGATAACCCGGTGAAAGGTCAGTCCGTTGTAGAACCCCTCTCTTGAAAGTTTAACAAAGTTAGCGACTGCTCCCGGGGCATCTTTTTCGAAGAAATTAACCTTCATCACCCCTTTTACGGTATGAATTTCAGCTTGAATCATAAATATTAATTTTAAAAGGTCAAAGGTACAATCTTTCGTTCAAATTGCGGTGATTTTTCTAAACAGGCATTAGAATAATCTTTCAATAGGTTATCTTTGCCCTTAACTTGGTACCAAATTGACCAATTTGTTTAATTGATTTACGAACATGGCTTATTATAAAATACGTTATTACTTCCTGTTGCTTATTTTTGGAAGCATCTGTTCGTGCACAGTATCAAACCATTATCAAACAGCCCTGACTTCATTTGAGATTGGTGAATACTATAAAAGTATTTCATCCCTTCGGAAAGTATACACAAAAACCAAAGACAGGCAGCAAAAAGCTATAATTCATTTTAAAATAGCTGAGGCTTATTATAAAATCGGTCAATATCGTTACGCAGAAAGTTATTTTAAAAGCGCCACAATCCGGAACCCCGGCGGTGCCATAACCTGGCTTCATTACGCTGAAGTGCTTCGTGCCAACGGCAAATATGATGAGGCAATAAAAAATTACAAGGCATATCTTGATTCTGTTCCCAAGAGTCAAATGGCTCTCAATGGAATAGAATCGTGCCGGGAAACTCAGGAATGGCTTAATAAGCCAACTCGTTATAAGGTTGATAATCTGAAAGATATCAATTCAGCTGCAAACGATTATTCCGCTTCATATGCTGGATTGCATGACAATGAAATATACTTTACTTCTTCCAGAAAAGGGGCCACAGGAACAGTGAAAAGTGCCATCACCGGAGAATATAATGCTGACATTTTCAAAAGTACCTATAATCTCCAGAAAAACAAATGGGACAAGCCTAAACTGGTTGACGATTTAAAAGTCATTGATACCCAGGATGATGAAGGGGCAGCCTCGTTTAATGCCGCCGGAAATACGATGTATTTTACCCGTTGCCGTTACCAGAAATCGGATCAGCGTAGTGCCGAGATCTTTGTCTCCAAGCAATTATCAGGGTTATGGGGTGATCCAATAAAAGTAAAAATAGGCGGGGATACACTAATGGCCGCGCACCCTTCGCTTTCAGCTGATGGAAATACCCTCTACTTTGTTTCTGATCGTCCAGGTGGATATGGCGGAAAAGATATCTGGTATGCCAAGCGGAAAAAAGGGGATACCTGGGAAAAACCTGTCAATGCCGGACCTGAGATCAATACATCCGGTGACGAAATGTTCCCATTTATCCGCGAAAACGGAAACCTCTATTTTTCATCCAATGCCCATGTTGGAATGGGCGGTTTCGATATTTTTTTGGCCCAAAAAGGGGATGACGGAAAGTGGATCGTTGAAAACATGAAGTCACCAATTAATTCTACAGGCGACGATTTTGCGATTTCATTTTACCAGGGCGAAGAGAGGGGATTTTTCAGCAGCAATCGTGAGGGAAGTTTTAATGACGATATATACACCTTCATGCTCCCACCTAAAGTGTATGAGATGGAGGGAGATGTTTTCAATAAGGAGAACGGGATGCGAATTACCGATGCAACTGTAAAACTTATTGGAACCGATGGTACAATGCTGAAAATGAAGGCAGAAAACGGTAAATTCAGGTTTAAACTCAAACCTCAGGTTGAATATATCGTGGCTGCTTACCGGAAAGGTTTTTTAAATGCAAAGATGGTGGCTTCCACAATGGGAATAGAAGAAGGAAAAGAGTTTCAGCTAAGGATGGAGCTCACACCCTCAGATGCTCCAATCAGCGTTGACAATATATATTATGCCTTCGGGAAATGGGACCTGCTACCCGAATCAGTTGCAGCTCTCGACAGTTTGTCCGGGATACTGGTGCTCAACCCAACAACGGTCATTGAATTAATGGCCCATACCGACTGCCGTGGTGACGATGCCCTGAATTCGGAAATTTCCCAGAAAAGGGCTCAGTCGGTGGTTTCCTATTTAATTGCCAAAGGGATACAGCCTGCACGGCTGGTTGCCAAAGGATACGGAAAAACCGCNCCCAAACGGGTTACTAAAAAACTATCTAAAACTTACCCTTTCCTAAAACCGGGCACCGATCTCACCTGTGATTTCATCCAGGGACTCGTAGATGATAAACAACGGGAGATCTGCCACCAGATTAATCGCCGAACCGAATTCCGGGTATTATCGTCAGATTACAGGGAGAAGTTCGAAAAATAACCACAAAAAAGTATTATTTTCGCGCCACCAGAGCCAGTGGATTGGTTTAGTTTTTGAATATTTTCAAACCATTGATTATCAATATGGGTTCCGAAAGCAGATATGATCTCAGAGGTGTTTCAGCTTCGAAAGAGGATGTACATAATGCGATAAAAAACATCGATAAAGGGCTGTTCCCAAAGGCTTTTTGTAAAATCGTTCCCGATTATCTGGGCGGAGATCCAGATTATTGCAACATCATGCATGCTGACGGGGCCGGAACAAAATCTTCCCTTGCCTACCTTTACTGGAAAGAGACCGGTGACTTATCGGTTTGGAAAGGTATTGCCCAGGATGCCATCGTCATGAATCTCGACGACCTGATTTGTGTTGGCGCTACCGATAATATTCTGCTTTCATCAACTATCGGAAGAAATAAAAACAATATTCCCGGAGAA
>TBL_comb47_HYPODRAFT_10001690_pt1 | contig 28366 bp, 24 predicted proteins | sample TroBogypolimnion_40_FD_10682 | JGI IMG/M metagenome (IMG submission 10682) | reverse complement strand
TCATCACTTCTTCAATAATGGTTCCCGTTGCTGAACCCGGAGGTGAAATTCCCAGGAAAGCGGCAATTGTAGGGACAATATCAATGGCATTTGTCCTTCTGACCGTGGTTCCCTTTTTAATCCCGGCACCGTACCAAACCAACGGCACAAGGTTATTATCGGTATAGTCGATTGGGTTGTATTTATCTTTGGGTTGCCAACCATCTTCATATTTGATCAGTACATCACCCGACCTTTTGATGTGGTAATTATTTTGGAAGGGTTCAAGTGTCCCGCCCGGGAAATTACCAGCTTCCAACTCGTTCGCTGCTTTTGCACAGGCAATCCCTTCAAATTGGTTTAGAAATTGAGCCACAGTTCTTTGCACCTCCTTCAGATTCATCTTTTTCTTTTCGATTAATTCCCGGTTAAGAAAGATCTGCTGATTTGTAAACAGCTCAATCCATTCACCTTCCCCATAGTTAATGTTCAGGTATGATTTCAGCAGTGCAACAGAACTTTCAGGATTAAAGATCCCCGCGGTCATCCTGTATGCATTTTTCAAATATTCGGCAGGATAGGAAATACTTGTTAACCCGGTCAGGTAAACCAGGATATTGTCTGTTCCATAACCATCTTCCACATATTTAAGTAAATCGGAAATTTCTTTGTCAAGGCGAAGGTAAGTATCCTCCATTTCAACCGAGAAAGGACCGAACGAGTATCGCTCGTAATCCATTGATGAGAAGACAACCGTAAGAAGGTCGGGAATCAGGTCATAACCGATCTGTTCCTTTGGGATCATCTGGATCGTAAAATCTTTCACGATCGTATTTCCAAATGGAGTTGTCTTTAGGATTTTATAACTTCCCCCCGATTCCTTTTTTAACCTTTCCATATCAAATGGAAAGTTATTGTATTTCCCAAAGTATCCGGTCACTTTAAACAACAGATCGGAAATACTTTCGGTATAGGAGATCTGATCTTTCAAAGGGGTCCAGTTAATTCCAAAATAGGAATCTGCCATTTTCAATTTGTTATAATCAAATGCCCATTTGGGAAAAGTTTCGACATAATAAGAACTAGAAATCATTTTTCCGGAAGTCTGATCAAACCAGTAAGCACCATCTGCAGCATGTCCGGCAGCCAATACGGCAGAGACATCATTGAGTGCCACCGTGAAAACCCTGGCCCTTCCTTTTGTAATGATCTTAAGTTGGTCACCTAATGTCGGAACCATCAGGTTCATTGCAGAACGCTCCCCCTCTTTGGAATCGGAACCTACTGTAGTGAAAAAATTATCGCCTATGGCATTGACCTCCTTCTTTTTCAACTGATCAATCCAGCTATCGTTTACGATCCCATTACTAGATGGGTTCGTCCCTGTCGAAAGTGTGGCCATATTCACGGAAGGGCGTTGTAATAAATTGTTATAGTGATGATTACCGCAAATAAACCCCCTTGAATAGAGCCTTTTAAACCCACCTTCACTAAATTTTTCCCAATATCGCTCTACATAATCCGGATTAAAATCTTCGACCACAATGCCAATCACCATTCGTGGCATATTGGCCGATATTGTTGTATGCCCCTGTGCAAAAACAAAAACAGGAATGCAACACCCTAAACAAAAAATCAAAATTCTTTTCAACATGCAAACTCAATTTATTCTCGTTTCCCTTGCTTATTTCCAATTACCCCACGCCCTAAGCTCGAATCTCCCCGCTCCTTGCCCAAGCCCTATGCTCCTTGGCCGAGGCTCCAAGCCCCAGCGAACCTTTACTCATTTCTTCCAGCTTTTAAACGGATTCACTGCAAGCCTGGAGTTGAAATAACGCACATCGCCGGTAACTTCTTTTCCGATCCAGGAAGGGATTTGAAATGGTTCATCTTCCGATTTCAACTCGATTTCCGCTAAAATCAAACCCTTATTTTCACCTTCAAATTCGTCCACCTCCCAAGTTTTTCCTTCATACAATATNTTTGTCCTGAACTTTTCAACAACGGGAATCGAGCACAAACAAAGCATTTCAGTCGCTTCGCCCACAGGTACTTCATATTCAAATTCGGGACGGCTTANCCCTTTGATCATCCCTTTGATGGTCAGGTAACCTTTTGATCCGGCCACCCTGACCCTTACAGTCCTGTAACCGTCAGAGACAAGGTAACCCTGGGCATAGCGGACCGGATCGCCCAATCTGCGCCAATTCTCGTTCCTGACCAAAAACTTACGTTCAATTTCAACGCCCATGATGGTTATTCCTGATGAAGTTTAAAGTCGATTTCCATAAAACGGGCCACCTCCTTTTTCCACCGGTTTTCTACAAAACCGACATGATCAGGATGGTTGTTATAGGTTGCATAATCGGATGGATTGTCGAATTCCATCGAAAAACCATAAGTATAATCATTCTTCAAACTGACCTGATTGAACACCTGAAAGTTCCTGACAACAGGTATTTTACTTAAAATCTGCCCACCGTCATTCAGAAATTTCTCTGCCTGAGGAGACCCTTTTTCGTGGCTAAGGTCAAAAATAACCATATGCCGGATCTCTTTTGTTGTAAGTGGCGTAGTCGTTCCGTTTTTCCCTAGATTTTCCATTCCATCTGATATTAAAGGTATTGCTGCTCCAGCAGCAAAAGTACCGATTCCTATTTGTGTTATAAAATTTCTCCGTTCCATTGACCAAAGTTTAACCTGATAAAACTATTCAAATTTTCGGTACAAAAAAAATCTGGGGTAACTCTTCGTCTGATCATTGATATCCCTATTTTTACAAAAAATAAAAAACGATGAATCCCATTAAGGAAGTTTGTGTAGAATCCTATCAGGAAGCTGTTGCAATTGCAGCAGCAGGTGCCTCACGTATTGAGTTGTGCGATAATTTGTCGGTTGGAGGAACCACTCCTTCATACGGGACCATCAAACAAGTGATCCGCAAACTACAAATTCCATCGATGATCATGATCCGTCCAAGGGGTGGCGATTTTTGTTATTCACCCGATGAACTGGAAATTATGCGCCATGATATTCAAATCTGTCATTCATTAGGTGCCTATGGCGTAGTTTTTGGACTGCTGAATCCCGATCATACGATTGATCTTGAAAAAACAAAGGAACTTGTACGACTTGCCAGGCCGATGCAGGTCACCTTTCACAAGGCCATTGACGACACAAACGACATCATATTGTCTATCAGGGAATTAAAAAATATTGGTATTGACCGTATCCTCACTTCCGGTGGTCAACCCACAGCTGTTGAAGGCTGTGAAACCCTTCTTAAGATGATCGAAACAGCCGGGAACGACCTGACCATTATTGTGGCCGGTAAAGTCACATGGGAAAATTTTGAGGAAATTAAAATGCAAATCCCCTCGAAGGAGTATCATGGTAGAAAATTGATAAAGTATTCTTTTTCAAATCCCATCCTTTAATGCCAGCTTTCTTAATACCGGGGAGCGCCAGGCTGCCAGCGAAACAATAATCAGGGTCATTGCACCACCAAATACAACGGAAGTGACCAATCCCATCAACTTGGCTGCGACACCCGATTCAAAAGCGCCCAGTTCATTGGATGATCCCACAAAGATACTGTTGACTGCCGCTACTCTACCCTTCATCTCGTCGGATGTATAAATCTGGAGAATGCTCGAACGCACGATTACACTCACATTGTCGAAAGCACCGCTCAAAAACAAGCAAAAGGCTGAAAGGAGAAAGCTTTTGGAAACCGCAAATACAATCATGCAAAGTCCGAACCCGAAAACACAGTAGAGCAGTTGCGGCCCTGACCGGGAAACAGGAGGCCTGAAAGTGAGGATCACCGACATTATAATTGCGCCTATTGCCGGACAAGCCCTTAAAAAGCCAAGCCCTTCAGGTCCAACTTTTAAAATATCGGATGCAAAAACCGGAAGCATTGCCACTGCCCCGCCAAAAAGTACTGCAAACATGTCCAATGCAAAAGCGCTCAACAACACCTGATTGCGAAAAACATAGAAAATACCTTCCTGAATCCGTTCAAAAATGCCTTCAGCTGCACCCAATGTTGCCTGGACTTTACCAGGAGACTTTATAAACAGGAGCAAGACCGTACATAAAAAGTAAAACAGAAAAACGAGTGAATAGGCAGGGACTATACCAAAGTAACCATAAACCAATCCGCCGATTGCCGGTCCGGTTACCGCGGCGAGATGCCACATTGTACTGCTCCAGGTAGCTGCGCCAGTCAGCAATTCGCGGCGAACAAGCTGCCCTAATAAAGCTGTATGTGCCGGCATCAATATTCCGCGCACTAGACCCGAAATAAAAATCGTCAAAAAAATGGGCAGAACTCCAAGCAATCGTTGGAAATCGAAGAGCGGAATACTGTATAAGGTTAATATTGAGGATCCTATCAATAATAGAAATGTCGTGAAAAAGATGATTTTCTTTCTGTCCCAGATATCTACAAAATGGCCTGCAAACAAAGCTATGCTTATTTGAGGAATCACTTCTGTCAAACCAATCATTCCCAGGGAGAGTACATCCCTCGTGATATTATACAACTGCCAACCTACAATGACCGATTGCATTAAAGTGGCAGAGGTCATTAGAAACCGATAGCCCATAAAAAGCCGGAAATTCCGGTTGTGCATCACCTCAAAAGCTTCACCGGACAATATTTTCTTCATGATCTAAAAAATGGGGAATTATGGAAAAATCGATGCAAACTGATCAATTTTCATTTCGCTAAATGACCTGATTCGGTGATCAGCGATCTGCAGCTGGTCATCCATTCGATTATCGTTCTGAATAACAACACAATACATGCCAGCACGTTTCGCGGCCAAAAGGCCATTTGGCGAATCTTCAAAAACAATACACTTAGATGGATCAACATCGATTTTCTGTGCTGCAAGTAAATAGACCTCAGGTGCCGGTTTACTTTTACCCGCCTCGGTTGTGGTAACAATTGCATCGAAATAAGTCGCAATCATGCATCTGCTGAGTAGTACACTGACTACCTCAGGTGAGGAAGAGGTGGCCACTGCCAGCTTTAAACCTGTTGCTTTAAGTTCCTTCAGCAAGGATAAAACCCCTTCGTTAAGATCAACCCGATCAAGCTCTCTCAAATATTTACTGCGAAATTGATCGTCAAACTCAATCAGTTTAGCCAAAGGGGCTGACAACCCAAATTTTAATTTAAGATCAGCGTACATAAAATCGTTTGAAGCACCCATGTAATTCCGGTGCAATTCATCCGGGACAGTTATTCCCAATAAATTGAATATTATTTTTTCAATTTCATAATGAATTGGTTCACTATCAATTAACACTCCATCCATATCAAATATAATTGCTTCACGATTTTTCATATATTGTTTGAATATCAGAATATTCGAAATTTGAATATTTATTATTTGCACAAATTAATGGATAATATTCGAAACCTCCTATTTAACCTTAACTTTGCCTGCTAAAGTTAATAAAATGGTAAAATAATTTCAGAAGATACTGCTCATTGAGATTTTCACTGATTAAATACGGAATTTTCATTATAATGATGGTATTGCGTTTCAACAATTTCGGATGCGCTTCAAATTCGGAAGCCAGTTTCCCTTTTGTGATCTGCAATTCCAGTTCAATTGTCGAATATGGGCATTTAAGATTTTTTGATCCAACAGATAAAAAAGACAGTTCAACGATTGACAGTAAAAATGTGTTATCCTATCTTGAAGCACATTACACTGGGCTCAAATCGCCTGGAATAAATGACACAATCAAAAAAACCTCCAACAACTATACCGATTCAGACAAGAACAACTCTCTGTTTTCATTAAAGAACAAAGCAAACAACTATTTTATAACCAGAAGTTTATTTTCATTGATGGTCAGGGAAAACCAGCCATATAAAGAGCAAATGGCTGTAAAAAGTACGAACTATTTTCAACCATTCTCAGGGAAAAAAATTGCTAAAATCAGGATACAGCAACTGAATGCATTTGGACCTACTTTACAGGACACCTTAAAAGAACCTGCGAATTGGATTGAAAGGACAGGGAACAGTATTCATATTAAAACGACAGAGCACAAATTGCTGAAACAATTACTGTTCAATACAGGAGATGCCCTGGATCCCCAATTAATGGCTGAAAATGAAAAAATCATTCGTGATCTACCCTATATTCAGGATGTTGAAATTATCATTTCCCGTTCTAAAACAGATCCGGGTGAAGTGAATGTTCTGGTATTAATCAAGGAGCGTTTTGAATATGGGATCAGTGGCACCTTGAGCTCGAGCTCTTCCGAGGTAGAGGTTGTGAACCAGAATATGTTTGGAATCGGTCATCAGTTTTATGCGAGCAGGGAATATCACCAAACAGAAAACCCGGTTTGGGGTGGGACATTTAAATATGAAATCAGCGATTTTGGTGCAAAATTCATTAAAGCTGGAATTGGTTATACAAACACATTTCAGAAAAAAGGGTATAACCTATTTTTGGAAAAAAAATTCCTTGCATCCACAATGGATTGGGCAGGGGGCATCTCAGTTGAAAGGACATTTGCAGATTACTTCCTGACACCCTATTCCTATTCGAGATTGGATACAGCCGCCTCCTACTTATATTCGGATATCTGGTATGGCCAAATGATCAAAAGTGAAGATAACTTTTCAACATTGGGTAATATCATTTTAGCAGGTAGATACCTGCACCGTAACTATTACAATGACATTCCTGACCACGCAGGAAATAGTTATTTCAGCAACCACGATTTTTTATTGGGTACTTTGGGGATCAGTAAACGCTACTTATTTAAAAACAACCAGGTCTATGGCTATGGCATCACCGAGGATATCCCCTATGGTCGATATGCTGAAGCGGCTTTCGGATTTGACAGGGACAGGGATAGGGACCATCTTCGCCCCTATTTTCACATTCGTTATTCAAAAGCCAATATCCTGGCAGAAGGGGCCTATTTTAACTGGCAAGTCGGTGTGGGTGGCTATATCGGGGGAACCCAAATCGAACAGGGAGCGATCTCATTAAACACCAAATACTTTAGCAAATTTGTCTATTTTAACAATCATCCGTATCGTTTCTTTGTGAATATGGAATTATTGAGTGGTATCAACCGTTTTAAGGAAGAATTCCTTGTCATGAACGGAAGCCATGGAATACGTGATTTCTATTCCCCAACTACACAAGGAACTAACCGACTTAAAATCAACATTGAATCTGTACGGTTCTGGGGCTGGAATTACTCTGGGTTCAGGTTCGCCCACTATTTCTTTACAGATGCAGCTTTTCTTTCCAATAATCTCAAGGATATTTTCAGGGAAGAATTCTATTCCGGAATCGGAATAGGGATCAGGGTCCATAATGAATCACTGGTATTCAATGTTTTTGAACTTCGACTAAGTGTATTCCCAATTTTACCAAAAAGTGGTAAAAGGTACATATTCAATGTTTTCGAACAACCAAAAACCAGATTTGATGATTTTCTCGGAGGCAAACCGAATGAAATCCAATATGAATGATACCTGACTGATCTTTAATAACGTGAAAAATTGTCCGGCTTTGCTGTATTCGTTTTTTTTATGATCACAGCTTGTTTATGGGAACCGTGAAATAATTCAAAACTCCTGAAACTACATGCAAGTGCCCCGTTGAAAAGCTCAATTTTCTTTGAAGGTTTCAAGCCTATGCTCATGAAACCTTCAATTGAACTGGATATCAACCAGGCTTCAAATCCTGCATACCTGTTCTTCAATGTATTCCCTACCGATTGGTACAGATCAACAATGGATTGGGTTTTCATTCTTTCACCATAAGGAGGGTTTGTCACAATGATGCCGTTTTCAAAAGGCTTGTCAAGTAATGCGAAATCCTGTACCTGAAGATCAATTACCTTGGTCAGGCTTGCATTTTTAATGTTGGCCCGGGCAATCGCAATATCTTTAACCGAAATATCCGATCCCAATATTTTACCGGCATATTCTTTTTCGTATTCACCATTACAAATTTCGGTAAAAAGGGCTTCATTAAAATCGGGCCATTGCTCAAAACCGAACGATTTGCGGTACATTCCGGGTGGAATTCCTTTCGCAATCATTGCTGCTTCGATCAATATTGTACCCGACCCACACATCGGATCCAAAAAATCTTTCTGTCCATGCCATCCCGCCAGTAAGATCATACCTGCGGCAAGAACTTCATTGATCGGAGCTTCACCCTGACTGATCCGGTAACCCCGTTTATGCAACGATTCCCCGGAACTATCAAGCGATAAGATGCAATGATTCCCCATCAGGTAAACATTGATCCGGATATCGGGATTCTCGGAATTGACAGAAGGACGTTTGCCTGTTTTTTCACGAAAATGGTCAGCAATTGCATCCTTGACTTTCAGTGAAGCATACATTGAATTCACAAACATTTCCGACTGAACCGTACTGTCGATCGCGAATGACTTTCCCAGTGCAAGATAATCGGTCCAGGGTACCTTTTTGGTCTGATCATAAAGTTCATCCCGATCAGTCACCTCAAACTCGGCAATCGGTTTTAGGATTTTCAGGGCTGTGCGAAGATGGAAGTTGGCCCTGTACATGAGCTCCTGGTTACCCATAAAAGAAACAGCACGCCTTTCAACAGATACGGACTGCCCACCCAATGCGTTAATTTCATCAGCCAATACATTTTCAAGTCCGGCGAATGTTTTTGCAACGATTTTAAACTTACTCACAGATCCACGCTTTACTTAATTGATAACAGCTAAATCTGCAATTTGCATGATTAAAGACATAAGTCTGAAGTACAAACAAATTGCGTGGCAAAAGTAGTTTATTCTGTGAATTAAAATAACCGTTAAATACCTCCACCGTTAAAAAAATCAAGATTGCGTGTTTTGTTCTGTACCACACGCGAATAAGGGGGCAAATCGTTGGTTACCCAGATGTTCCCGCCAATTACCGAGTCGTGTCCGATTGTGATGCGTCCAAGTATAGTTGCATTTGAATAGATAATGACATTGTCCTCAACAACCGGATGACGGGCAATTCCTTTCACCGGATTTCCAAATTCATCAAGTGGAAAACTTTTGGCACCAAGGGTCACACCCTGAAAAAGTTTCACATTGTTACCAATGATACTTGTTGATCCGATGACAACACCTGTTCCATGGTCGATTGTGAAATATTCGCCGATAACAGCCTCAGGATTGATGTCGATACCCGTTTCGGAGTGTGCCATCTCCGTGATGATCCGTGGAATAAGCGGTACACCCAGAATAAATAAGCTATGTGCAATCCGGTAACTGGATATTGCCCTGATGGCCGGATAGCAGAATATGACTTCCCCGACACTGTTTGCTGCCGGGTCACCAAGATAAGCTGCGTTTACATCTGTAATCAGCACACGCCTCAATTCTGCAAACCGGTTTACAAATTCAAAAGCGATATTGTCCGCAGTTGCCCTTTTCCCTTCAAGGTCGCGATCAGGTTCACTATCGCAGATAAAACAAAGTCCTGCAAATATCTGATCAGCAATCAATTCGTTGACTTCGTCGATCAGGACACCCATATAATAAGGAAGGGTATCCGGCTTCAGATTGATTTCCCCAAAATAACCAGGGAAAACAATCTGTCTGACTTTTTCAACAATTATCCGAAGTTTCTCGGTCGAAGGCATTGTCTCGCCGGCCCGGTGCCTATGGCACAGAATATCAAATGATTTAGAATCGACAAGCGACCGGACTGCAGAGTCGGTCCATACGCCAATTCGGCCAAGCCTGTTATCGTTCATTCTCAAAAGCAAATAGTGGTGTACTTAAATATCTCTCGCCAGTATCACAAATAATTGTAACAATCATTTTCCCCTTATTTTCAGGACGTTTGGCCAACTGAAGCGCTGCATAAACGTTTCCACCTGAGGAGATCCCGCAGAAAATTCCTTCCAAACTAGCCAGTTTTCTTGCTGTATCGAATGAATCAGCCGCTGAGACTTTAAATATTTCGTCATAGGAAGCTGTATTTAAGACCTTCGGTACAAACCCCGGACCTATTCCCTGAATTTTATGAGGTCCAGGAATACCACCCGACAAGACCGGTGAATCTTCCGGTTCTACAACAACAGCATAAAACGAGGCTTTTTTTGCTTTGATGACTTCAGAAACACCTGTGATTGTTCCACCCGTTCCGGAACCTGCAACAAATATATCCACCTTACCATCTGTATCTTCCCAGATTTCCATTGCAGTCGTCAATCGGTGCATTTCGGGATTGGCCAGATTTGAAAATTGCATCGGGATAAAACTGCCGGGGATTTTTTGTTGCAACTCTTCTGCCTTGGCAATGGCACCTTTCATGCCCTCTTTTCCAGGGGTCAGGATCACCTCCCCGCCATAAGCCTGAACAATCATCCGCCGTTCAACACTAACAGAATCGGGCATAACTATTTTCAATTTGTAGCCCTTTGCAGCACAGACAAATGCAAGACCGACACCTGTATTGCCACTTGTAGGTTCAATGATTATTGTATCCTTACTGATTAATCCGCTTTTCTCTGCGGCATCAATCAATGCAAAACCCAACCGATCTTTAACCGATCCTCCCGGATTTTGTGATTCCAGTTTCACAATGACTTCACAATCCAATCCTTCTGTCAGTCGGTTCAACCTTACCAGTGGGGTCCGACCAACCAAATCTACAATACTGTCTGAAACTTTCATATTTTCTAAATTAATTGAATAATATTAACAAACTCATTGGTTTATAGTTTAAATCCATGCTTTGAAAGGGCATTTAACGCATTTTCAAGCCGCTTGCCACCTAAACCACCAACAATTTCAAATTCAAAACCAAACGACCTGATTTCATTGATATAAACCTGTAAGAGCTGATCCCTTTTTTCTCCACCATTTTCCCGCACCGGATCTGCAACCCATGGCAAATCAGTATCACAGACTATAAACAGATCAATTTCAGCTGATCGGATGTAATTGGTCACCCATTCGGGGCAAACCCCATAAACAACATCCAACCAAACCTTTGTAATGATCAGCCATGTATCAAAAATAATTATTTTATTTTCTGTTTTTAAAGCAAGTTCCTTCTCCCGTGTGATCTGAAATCTGGCAATTTCAACAACATCATCGTAACTGTAAGGACGCTGAAGGTTTTCGACATAATATCTGGCATATTCAGGAACCCAGACGGTTCCCAGTTTCATGGCAAGGGCACGCGCCAATTCAGTTTTCCCGGTTGATTCAGGACCAGTAATGACAACACGCTTTATTTGATCCCTGATTAACATGCCAATTTATGAGGTTCCTTTTTCCATTCATAAAATCCGATCCCAGCCATTATGGCATAGACCATAAATAAGAAAAACGTAGCATAAAGTCCTCTGAACAAATATAATGCAGAAGAGATCACGTCAATAAAAACCCAGATCAACCATTGTTCGATCTTTTTTCGTGCCAGCATCCAAGTTGCAATGATGCTCATCGAAGCAATGAAAGAATCACCGACCGGCAGCATATCGTCCGTGTATCTGCTTGTAAAAAAAAAGATTGAAAATGTTAAAATGAAGTTAATCAAAATAAGTTTAATCCATAGCTGACCACTTGTGGAAGTGACCCCCAAATGCTTATCCGAGTCGTCATTGTGTACCAGATGATGCCAGCTCCACCAGCCATATATGCTGATCAACACATAATAAAGTTGGAGTGCTGCCTGTGCATATAATCTTATTACAAAAAATACCCAGCAAAAAAGAATTGATGAAATGATTCCCGCAGGCCATGTAAGCAAATTCTGACGAATCGAAAACCAGATATAAATAAACCCAAAAAGAGTTCCGGCAAGCTCAACCTTGTGGGATGAGGCCCAAACATAAAAGGTATTCATAATCAATTATTTAACAAATAAGGGAATAAACATGTCAAAGGATTTCCCGGAATTACTTATTTAGGTAATGATTAAATTCCTTTTGATTTGTCAGAATTTCCAATGCTTTTTTCACCTCTTTGTCATCTTCGACCATAATTCTATAATAATCGCCAGGCTCAAAAATATCACGGGCCACCAGAGCCCTGATTTGTCTGGCAACTGTTGAACCTGAAATGCTTAAACTTTCGTCATCCCTCTTTATTCCTTCCTTTTCACCGGCTGCAACCAATTCATCAAGTATCGAATCGGTTACGACAAATTTATCCCTGAAATCCTCGAAGGTCTTGAACCTTACTTTAAGCTGGTCCCTGTTCCGATCAATAAAACCCACTACAAAGGGGAAAAGTACATTTTTCCGAATCAGGTTATTAAAGTAACGATAATACATCGATGTGTCCATAGGGACAAAGATATCTGGCATAATTCCTCCACCTCCATACACTTTCCGGTGTGTCACCAATGTTTTCATCATCATGGAATCGGGAAATGATATACTATCTTTATTAAACATCTCTCCGTTTTCGTATCTTTTAAGGTAATCGTTCCTGTAATTCTTTAAATTATCCTTATATGGTTTCTGGATATTTCTTCCTGCAGGCGTATAATAATGGGCTGTAGTTAATCGAAGCATCGAACCGTCGGTGAGCGAGAACGGTTGCTGAACCAGACCTTTTCCAAAGGTACGGCGCCCGATCAGAACTCCACGATCCCAATCCTGGATGGCCCCTGAAACAATCTCGGAGGCAGAAGCAGAACTCTCGTCAACCAAAACAATCAGATTTCCAGTGATAAAATCGCCCCTTGTTGTCGAATAATAATCCCTTCTGGGGCTATGTGTCCCTTCTGTATAAACAATCAACTTCTTCTCCGGTAGAAACTTATTGACCAATTCATAAGCTGCCCCAAGGAATCCGCCTCCGTTGCCCCTTAAATCGAGAACGATGTTCTTTATCTTCGCCTCTGCATTAAGAGTTCCCAACGCTTTTTCGTATTCTGCAATTGTGGTTGCCGCAAATTTATTGAGCTTAATGTACGCCGTGGATTTATCGAGCATGAAGGCAGCATCAAGACTAAAAATAGGTATTTTGTCCCGGATAATGGTAAATTCCAAAGGTTGTGCCTCACCCTTTCTAAGGATTTTAAGGGTAACCCGCGTCCCTTTATCGCCTCTTAAAAGCTTAAAAACATCTGTATTTTTAAGTCCAATACCGACAATTTTCTTTTCATCCACTTTCACAATCCGGTCACCGGGTTTAAGGCCGACACGCTCCGAAGGACCTCCGGGTATTGTTGTCATAACCATCAATGTATCCTTAAAGATATTGAAAGATATCCCTATCCCTTCAAAGTTACCCTCCAATGGCTGATTCATCTCAGCCACTTCATCTTTTGAAATATAAACTGAATGGGGATCAAGAGAAGAAAGCATTTCTGTGATCGCATTTTCTGTCAGTTTTTTAATATTGGTTGTATCAACATAGTAGCTTTCAATTAAATTCAGTACTCTTCCGAATTTAATGGCTTGGGTCTGTACATCCTGAGCCATAGATACCTGATGAACCGATGAGAAAAGCAATACCAGATACAACAATCTGCTTTTTATGTTACCAAAATAATTCATACCAACAGTTTTAAAAAATCACCCAAAATTAAAAAGATTAATTGCATAATAAGCAGGCTCAAAATTTTAGTGCATGTAACTGAAAAGTTTTCCTCAATTCTGAATCCACTATTTGTTCTTGTCCGGTTTGGCCTTGTGCAAAAAACAAAAGATGAACATGTATATGCCCATCTTTAATTTTTGGATTGGAGGTTTTATCAAGCCAGTGACAAACTGATCCTGCTCCGATATTCATTAAACTCTTGTACTAATGTAGATATCAATTCCTTAACTGTAATAATCTTGTCATTTCGCCATACGTTACTTCCGGCGAAAGCGTATCCGTGCTGGAAGTTACCTTTAAGTGCTGCAGTCAGACTTGCAATAATACAATATGGCGCTGTACTGATGTCACAGGTTTTGATGCAATTGACCGGGCAGTTTTTGGGTTGCTTTGTTCCGGCATCTACTTCATCAAGGAATTTGCTTGAAATAGCGCGACCGGGCATTCCAACCGGACTTTTAATTATCCTAACATCAGAAGGGCTTGCATGAATATACGCTTGTTTAAATTTGTCAGATGCGTCACATTCGACAGTTGTAACAAAACGGGTACCCATCTGGACGCCCGCAACACCCATTTCAAAGAATTTCTCAATATCTTCTCCCGTATAGATGCCTCCGGCAGCAATTACCGGAATATATTGACCATTTCGTTCACCAATTTCATTCGCAACGGCAATTACTTCAGGAATAATTTTTTCCAGTGAAAAATTGTCATCTTCAAGTTGTTCAACTTTAAAACCCAGGTGGCCTCCTGCTTTAGGTCCTTCAACAACAATTGCATCGGGCAGGTAATTGTAATTTGCTTTCCATTTGTTACAGATCAAGGCTGCCCCCCTGGCAGAAGAAACGATCGGAACAAGTTTCGTTTTCGAATCGGATGTCAAATATTTTGGAAGATCCAAAGGCAATCCTGCACCTGAGAATATAATGTCGATCCCCTCCTTTACAGATGTTCTGACCAAATCGGCATAGTTCGATAAAGCAACCATGATATTAACACCAATAATACCCCTGGTTTTTTCGCGTGTTCTCCTGATTTCTTCAGAGAGCCCGAAGATGCAATTCTCAAGATAGTCTTTAGAGTGTTGTTTATAGAGGAACCCAATTCCGGCAGGTGAAATAACTCCAACACCACCCTCGTTTGCTACGGCGGAGGCCAAACCCGATAAAGAAATACCTACACCCATGCCCCCCTGAATAATGGGCAAATTAATTTTTAAACCCCCAATGTTAAGACTTTTCATGAATACGCTTTGATTAAAATTAAATAGTCAACACAAAAAAACGGACTTCAGTAGCAAATACGATAAAAGCATTTTTGAAATCGGTGACAATAGTAATCACTATCGACATTCAAGAATAAAAAATGGTTTATTCTGCATAAAAAGGGCAGAGATGCCCGATTTTGGGATGAAATGTAAATCTTAGCGGGACGAAATGGCTTGAAGTTTACATCCTTCAAAGGTGAACAGCTTAATTATTGGGGTTGGGAATAAGCGAACGGAGGGTTGAAATGTAGTTCCGGGATACCGGAACCTTGAATCCCAGCTTATTTATTTCGACAAAATAGCCTTTTGAATTTCCGGAAATCGTGTTTATCATTTTCAGGTTGACCAGCCAGCATCGGTGACATTTTTGAAATTCAGAATTTTCTTTCAGATATTGTTCGATAAAGGCAAATGTTTGCCTGAGCAATTTCTTTCTTTTGATCTGATTGTCCAACCAGAATATCTCAACATAATTACCGGAAGAGTGGAAAACCATAATATCGCTCATCTTAGCCAAAAAAACATCTTTCCCATTCTCTGCAATAATTTTAAAATCCTTTTCAATGGGTAGTTCAGGGACATGTGGAGGGTCAGACAGATGTTCAGGCTTTTCTTCCCTGAACCAATGGCGGCGGCTATTGTCAAGGACACTAACCATCTTATCCTTTAAGGAGTGGTTATAGCTGATTAGGTTAAAAAGGACAAGTGGAAGTAAAGCCAGGCCTCCCGTTCGGAAAATGGGTAAATCAGTAAACTGAACCCTGTTCACAAACCACGCCATAAATGACAAAATGACGAAAAGATTAATAAAAAGCCAAACATTCCATACCATCTCCTTGCGTACCGTCCATCGTAAAGGGTCAAAAACTCCGGGCATAATACCCGGTAATATCAGAGTATTGGCAAATAGAGTACCCGTACTCATGATTCCTGCACCCAAAACAAAGTAACCGTCATGTTCCGATTTGAGAAAATTAATTCCAAATGGCTGAAAATAAAGAACAAACAATACAAATCCCATACCAACCAAACCAATGGTCTTCACATTGTGCTTAAAATTATTATTGAACGGATATGGATGATTAAGATTCTCGAACATACATTGTGTTTTCTCTGTGCTAAAGTAATAAAATTCATATACCGTCGGCGAAAATTTTTAATCCCGAAAGATAAACCATCAATTCTAAGAACAACCGAACTGCATAAAACACAAAAGCTCCAGAAATTTTTCTGAAGCTTTCGCGGTCTGGACGGGACTCGAACCCGCGACCCCATGCGTGACAGGCATGTATTCTAACCAACTGAACTACCAAACCAATAATTTATCCGTTCAAATGTGTAAGCGGTCTGGACGGGACTCGAACCCGCGACCCCATGCGTGACAGGCATGTATTCTAACCAACTGAACTACCAAACCAAAAATTGAAATAAAAACAGCGGTCTGGACGGGACTCGAACCCGCGACCCCATGCGTGACAGGCATGTATTCTAACCAACTGAACTACCAAACCATTTTTATTCCCAATATTGTCATGAACACCTTTTCAAACCGGAATTCTTAAAGTGGTGCAAATATACACCATTTTTCAATACAACAATTGGATCAACCCCAATAAGATGAAAAAAACACAGATTAAACAGGTATAATACAGATTATCAGCATTTTAAAATTTATTAATCACCGATTTTCAAGAAAAAAAGGAGAAATGGACACTGCCATATGTCCTTAATTCCATAAATCGAGGATGACCAGAGAAATCATTTGTCTTTCCATGTTCAAGTATCAATAATCCCTCTTCCGTCAACAGGTTACCATTTAAAATCAAATCGGGCAATTCGCCGATACGGTTCAATTCGTAGGGGGGATCCGCAAAAACAATATTAAACTTTTCTGTTGTCCTTCCAATGAACTTAAAGACATCTGCATTTAAAACAATCATCGAATCAGCAATATCCAATTTCCCGACGACTGAACAGATAAATCCATAATGAAATCGNTCCAGTTCAACACTCGTAACATTTGGGCAACCACGCGAAATAAATTCGAAGGAGATGCTGCCTGTTCCGCTGAAAAGATCAAGAACCTTCTTGTTATCGAATTCATACCTGTTATTCAGGATATTAAAAAGATTCTCGCGGGCAAAGTCTGTTGTTGGCCGGGCCCTGAAGTTCTTTCCGGGACTAAATGACCGGCTTTTGAAAATTCCACCAATTATTCGCATTTATAAGCACTTAATATTGAAGAGTAGTAATGTTCCGGAAGTTGTGCAAAAGTGTAGCTATATTGAAATGTAGTATCGAGCCTTGCAAAAGATGTTTGTTTAACATACTTTTTAAACAAATGAAAAACCGGCGAAACCTGTGGTAAATGACCATGGACAATGAGCTCAGTTGTTTCGGAAGACAATTTCAATTGTTCAAACACCAACAGTACATGGTACAGGATATCGCGGTCGGTAATATAGCTGAACATATTACAAAAGACCAGACTGGAACCCAGAATAACAATCATTTCAAAATGATCGCGGAAAAAATTCAGGTGGACCTGACATTGTCCTGCATAAGCACGATTTCGCTTTAATGTACCTTCTACCAAGGGAAAAAAATTGTGTTTCAGCGTTACTTTAGGAAACTTTGAGGATAAAAAATCACTCAGATTCTGAGGAATATCGAAAATGCACCAACACCCGGCCTTCGGGAACAGGTTTTTCCCGATAACATACCCTCGCTCCTCAGAATTGTTAAACCAGATATATTTTTCTGCCGAAACCTTGCTATAAAATGATTGTGGAACTAAAGTAAACTTCCGGGTCGCGTAGAGAATCTCTGTACTTTTAAATTCATGATTAAAAATATCATCCAATTCCATCGCTTCATTTACATGTTTAAACAATAACCTTGGTCGTTTCAGGAAAAAATGGTGCACCTTAAGCAAAACATATTTACCTTTGGGAATATCCAGTACGGTATAGCACAACCCATTGAGACTAATCTGGATGGACAGATGGTACAAATTGGTTTTTGTAATTTCGAATGTCTTGTCAATAAAACTGATATCTTGCATTTTAGACAGTAATTTCAATGGTTGTGCACAAGGGTCTTTCCTTGCCTGCTCAAAAATTCATCAAGATTTAGGATTAAGCCCGAAACAAAATAAACAAAAGCAACACTTCGCGACATCGATAAACCCCGGATAACTATTTTCATTTATATTGGCAATGAATTGCTTCACCTGAGCACAAATTTAAAAAAAAATCGAACCTTTGTCTTTCGTTTCAATAATAAATCTCATATGTTAAAAAAGTACATTTCAAATCTGATTATCGAAGAAATCAAATTCGAACCTACTTATTGTCAGGTTGAAATGGCAGACAAATTAGCAGAATTTATCACATGGGAAAACCAAAACGTTGTATTCCTTCTCAAAGGTTATGCAGGAACCGGAAAAACCACCGCCCTAAGTGCCCTAGTGAGTGTCCTGGGCACATTGAACATGAAAACAGTTTTGCTTGCACCGACAGGAAGGGCATCCAAAGTCCTTTCAAGGTATGCCGGGAAAATAGCTACAACGATCCACAAAAAAATATACCGGCAACAACGGTCTGCGGATGGTTACAGTAAGTTCAGCCTCGACAGAAACCTCCATACAAATACAATTTTCATTATTGATGAGGCCTCCATGATTTCAAACCTTCCCCAGGAAAACAATATCTTCGGTTCAGGCAATCTATTATCAGATGTTGTGGAGTTTGTCCTTACTGGCGAAAATTGCAGGCTTGTCCTGTCCGGTGATACGGCACAACTTCCACCAGTTGGGTTTAACGTAAGCCCCGCACTTGAAGAGGAAGAATTGAAATACTTTGACCTTGACGTGATCGAATGTGAATTGACACAAGTCGTCAGGCAGGCCCGGCAATCAGGAATTCTGGAAAATGCGACTGTTATTCGAAGTCTTTTACAATCTGAAGAGCATGAGGGTTACTGGAAAATCAGGACATCAGGTTTTGAGGACATTAAACGGATCGGTGGTGCAGACCTCATTGAGGAGATCTCCAATTGCTACCATCAATATGGAATAGACGAAACGATTGTTGTGACCAGATCGAATAAACGGGCAAACAAGTTCAATGAAGGAATACGCAGGTCAGTTCTTTACCGCGAAGAACAAATATCCAACGGGGACCTGATCATGAACGTAAAAAACAACTATTACTGGGCAAAACAATCTGAGGAACTTGGTTTCATTGCGAATGGCGATATTGCAGAAGTACTCAAGGTGCGTAAATATGAAGAAAAATATGGCTTCCATTTTGTAAATGTTACCCTTAAATTTATTGATTATAAAGATGTAGAGATTGACTGCAAGATCATAATCGACACACTGACCCTGGAAGCGGCCTCCCTGACACAGGCAGACCAGAAAAAACTGTATGACGAAATAGCCCTCGACTATCCTGAAATTCGGAATAAACGGGCTCTTTGGGAGAAAATGCGTGAAAATGAATATTTTAACGCACTTCAGGTAAAATTTGCGTATGCCTTGACCTGCCATAAATCTCAGGGTGGGCAGTGGAAGGCCGTGTTTATAGATCACGGTTACTTAACCGAGGAGATGATTGATCGCGAATACCTGAGATGGATTTATACTGCTTTTACCCGACCTACAGAAAAACTCTATCTGGTAAATTTCAATAAGGAGTTTTTTGAGGATGAAGAGAATAAATAATCACACGGGTCAAAAAGAAGTTGAAGTGCCCGTAATCGAATCCTTATTGTAATCCATTTTGTTTTTAGCCAGTAACAATCCGAAATAAAACCATAACCGTTTTCCTGGGTTTAGGAATCATTCTAAGAATATTGTTCCAATCACAACTCAAACCGATCCCCATCGTTGACGGCAAACGAATTTGGGAATACAGCCCTGGCTTCCGCGACCAGCGGATCGACATTTTTATAACGGCTTGAAAAATGCCCGATAATTAGTTTTTTAACTTCAGCATCTTTCGCCAAAGTTGCAGCTTGCCTGGCAGTTGTATGGAAAGTTTTTAAGGCAAGGTCGCTCAATTCGTCTGCAAAGGTGGCTTCATGATACAACAAATCGACATTGCGGATAATTGGTAAAATCTGACTCCGGCAAACAGTATCTGTACAAAAAGCATATGAACGAACAGGATCAGCCGGGTAAGTCAATTCGTGGTTTGGAATAATCGGACCATGCGGAAGTTCGTAATCGGCACCATTTTTCAATGCAACACGTCCAGCAATCGGGATGTTCAAATCTTCAACTACATTTCCACGCAAATGAAGTTCATGTTGTTTTTCCGTAAAAATAAAACCGCAGCACGGAATACGGTGTTTTAAAGGAAACGATTCGACAATTAACCTTGCGTCTTCATGAATGATTGCCCTTTTCTTAAAATCCAACGGGTGGTAAACAACTTTAAAATCGACGAATTCGTTCATGAATTTCATCAAATGTTCCAGCATCAGTTTTAGCTCCGAATGGGAATAGATGTGAAGCTCCCCTTTTTTACCGGCCAGGGCCATTGTCGAGATCAATCCCGGCAATCCGAAAATATGATCTCCGTGCAGATGGGAAATAAAAATATGGTTGATCTTACCTGTTTTTACACGAAACTTGCGAAGTTGTATTTGCGTCCCCTCGCCACAATCAATCAGGTACAATTTTTCATTCAGGCTGACAACCTGTGAGGTTGGGAACCTGGATAATGTCGGTTGGGCAGAACTGCTGCCTAAAATGGTAACTGAAAATGGGAGCATCGCATATGGATTAATTCAAACCTGGACCAATTGATAAACTGCAACAAATGTAAGAATAGATCAGAAGACAAGATTCTTAATCACCTGTGGTAAATAAAAAACCCGGCTGATGACCGGGTTCTTAATATTGATAAAGATTGGATCAAGATCAAAAACAATGTTTGAAATTGTTCCGGTAATTTATTACTAAATGTCCCTTTTTTCTTTTTCTTCCATCTGAGTTCTGAGAGCAGCCAATTCGCTGATATCACCAAGAGTGGTTTTTTCAACATTGTCTTTCAGGGTTTTCATCCCTTTCTGAGTCTGTTTTGCGGTAGCTTTCTTTTTTGCTGTTTCCTCAGTTTTTTTCGCATCTTCGTAAACCCTTGAGTGTGAAAGTATTATGCGTTTGGCGGATTTTGAGAATTCGATCACTTTGAATTCAAGTTTCTCTTCCATTTTAACATTTGACCCGTCTTCCTTGATCAGATGACGTGGGGTAGCAAATCCTTCGACGCCATAAGGCAGGGCAATCACTGCACCTTTGTCGAAAAGGTCAATGACTGTACCTTCGTGAATGGAGTCAACCGTAAAGATGGTTTCAAAAACATCCCATGGGTTTTCTTCGAGTTGCTTATGACCAAGGCTTAACCGACGATTTTCTTTGTCGATGTCGAGTACCTGAACATCAACTTCTGCTCCGATTGATGTAAATTCTGATGGATGTTTGATTTTCTTCGTCCAGCTAAGGTCGCTGATGTGGATCAATCCGTCAACACCTTCTTCGATTTCAACAAACACACCAAAGTTTGTGAAGTTGCGGACACGTGCAACATGATTCGAGCCAATTGAATATTTAGCTTCGATTTTGTTCCATGGGTCATTTTTCATCTGTTTGATTCCCAATGACATTTTCCGCTCATCACGATCAAGTGTCAGGATAGTTGCTTCAACCTCGTCCCCAACTTTCAGGAAGTCCTGGGCTGAACGAAGATGTTGCGACCAGCTCATTTCAGAAACATGGATCAAACCTTCAACCCCAGGTGCTATTTCAATGAATGCACCATAATCGGCCATGACAACAACTTTGCCTTTAACAACATCGCCAACCTTGAGCTCTGCATTGAGGTTATCCCATGGGTGAGAAGACAATTGCTTAAGACCCAGTGCTATACGCTTTTTGTCATCATCAAAGTCAAGAATAACGACATTGATTTTCTGGTCAAGCTGAACGATTTCATTAGGATGCGCTACGCGGCCCCAGCTAAGGTCAGTGATATGGATCAAACCGTCAACACCGCCCAGGTCAATAAATACACCATAGGAAGTAATATTTTTAACCGTTCCTTCAAGAACCTGTCCTTTTTCGAGTTTGGAGATAATGTCCTTCTTCTGTTGCTCCAGTTCAGCTTCGATAAGCGCTTTATGTGAAACAACCACATTTCGGAATTCATGATTGATTTTAACCACTTTGAACTCCATCGTTTTATTAACGTAGATGTCGTAATCGCGGATTGGCTTAACATCGATCTGAGATCCTGGAAGGAAGGCTTCAATTCCAAAAACATCAACGATCATACCACCTTTGGTACGGCATTTGATGAATCCGGTAATAATTTCGTCATTTTCAAGTGCTGCATTTACGCGATCCCAACTGCGCATCGCACGTGCTTTTTTGTGGGATAAAGTCAATTGCCCTTTTTTATCTTCAAGGGTTTCAACATAAACCTCAACTTTGTCGCCAATTTTAATGGCAGGATTGTAACGGAATTCGTTTACAGAAACGATACCGTCCGATTTGTAGCCGATGTCAACCACAACCTCACGTTTGTTCATTGAGATCACACGACCGTCAACAACTTCTTTCTCCTGAAGAATAGAAAGTGTGTTGTCGTACATATCTGTCATCTCTTTTTTACTGGCAGTACTGTTGACGGATTTGGTTCCTTCAAAAGCATCCCAGTCAAAATCTTCATCGGCTTTTGCCGAAGTTTCTTTAAGTACCTTTGCCACACGGGCCACAGGTACTTCAGCGGTGACTTCCGCTACCTCGTTAATATCGAGGTTTTCGTTAATTTCACTCATTAAAATTGACTTAAAATTAATAAATTAGACATTATTTTATTTTGTGCCGCAAAAGTACTACATATCCAATTAATACCAAAACGATTATTTACCTTTTTTTTATGGCAATTGACACAGATTTCAGTGATATTTATGGCAGATGAGTATTTAATCAAAAATGACTATTATCTTTGAATTTTCGTTTTCCCCGGTTCGAAGGAAAAAAAATAGCACCAAATACTCAATTTATTAAAATATGAAAACATCAGAAACACCGATTGGGATTCTACAAAAAGCCAATGAATGGCTGCAAGGCAATATTGACGCCAAAACAAAGGAAGAGGTACAGCAACTTATTGACAATGATGACAATACGGCACTTATTGACGCATTTTACCGTGATCTTGAATTTGGTACCGGAGGGTTGCGCGGAATCATGGGTGTTGGTACAAACCGGATGAATATTTATACGGTAGGTGCTGCCACGCAGGGACTAAGTAACTACCTGAAAAAAGCTTTTCCCGGATTACCTGAAATAGGAGTCGCTATCGGATATGATTGCCGCAACAACAGCAGGCTCTTTGCTGAAACTGCTGCCGGAATTTTCTCGGCCAATGGAATTAAAGTTTTCCTTTTCGATGACCTCCGTCCAACGCCTGAACTCTCCTTTGTAATCAGGGAACTTGGCTTACAAAGCGGCATTATACTTACTGCATCTCATAACCCAAAAGAATACAATGGTTATAAAGCCTATTGGGATGATGGTTCCCAGTTGGTTGAGCCACATGATGTCAATGTAATTGATGAAGTTTTAAAAGTTAAAATTGAAGACATCAGGTTTGATGGTCCACAAGAAAACATTACCATTATTGGTGCCGAAATGGATGAGAAATTTCTTACAAAAGTAAAAACCGTCTCCCTTTCACCCGATGTGATCGAACGTCAAAAGGATTTAAAAATTGTCTATACACCGATTCATGGAACAGGTGTCCGTTTAGTCCCAATGGCATTGGCCAAAATGGGATTTACAAACGTCATCCATATTCCGGAACAGGATGTTGTAAGTGGCGATTTCCCGACTGTTATATCACCAAATCCTGAAGAACCTGCAGCAATGGCACTTGCCATTAAAAAAGCATTCGAAGTCGATGCGGATATTGTTATGGCATCGGATCCTGACGCTGACCGATTGGGCATTGCGATAAAAAATGATAAAGGGGAATTCATCCTTGTAAACGGCAACCAAACTGTTCTCATCTTCCTGTATTATATCATTACCAAACGCAAAGAACTTGGTTTACTGACAGGGAACGAGTACATTGTAAAAACAATTGTTACATCGGAATTAGCCGCTGAAATCGCGTTAAAAAATGGGGTTGCCTATTACGATTGTTATACAGGTTTCAAATACATTGCCGAAGTAATCCGCGAAAATGAAGGGATCAAAACTTATATTGGAGGTGGAGAAGAGAGTTTTGGTTTTCTTCCTTCTGATTTTGTCCGGGATAAAGATGCTGTCAGTTCTTGTGCCTTAATGGCTGAAATCGCAGCATGGGCCAAAGACAATGGAAGGACCCTTTTTGAAATGCTTCAGGAAATCTATCTGACCTACGGGTACTCCAAAGAAAAAATGAAATACGTAGTTCGAAAAGGGAAGAGCGGGGCAGAGGAGATCGAACAAATGATGGTCAATTTCAGAAATAACCCTCCCAGGCAGTTGGCAGGTTCTGCACTTTCAGTAATTAAAGATTATGAAACGCTCATTGAAAAGAATTTGACAACAGGTCTGGAAACACCAATCAATCAGAAAATTACATCAAATGTTCTGCAGTTTTTCACAATTGATGGTTCAAAAGTTTCAGTTCGCCCTTCCGGGACTGAGCCTAAAATCAAATTTTACATCGAAGTAAAAGACAAACTTGCTTCGCCCGACAAATATGGTGAAACTGAGGCTAAAACCGATCAAAAGATCGATCAGGTGATGATCGACCTTGGCTTGTAAAACATTAATTTAATTTAACATAGAAAACTACAAAAAAAAATGAATAAAAAATTGCTTTATTGTACCTTTATATATTAATCAATTAATTGTAATAAAAAATGAAAAAGATTCTTTTAGGTCTGTGTGTTTTAGGTGCCATTTCTGCGAATGCACAGAATCAGAACCCGGAAAACGCAAAGATGAAACCCGAAATGACTGAATTCTGGGATCCTGAAGTCGTTGTTGTAACACCTGCAGAAAGTAACCTGAATGCCCCCTCGGATGCTATAGTGCTTTTTGATGGGAAGAGTGAAACGCTGATTCAAAATTGGACGAATGCAAAAGGCGAAGCNCCGGCCTGGACTGTTGCCGACAATTGTGTCACAGTTGCTAAAGGAACCGGGACTATCCAGACGAAAATGCTGTTTGAAGATTACCAGTTACATATCGAATGGCGTACTCCGGCCGAAGTAAATCCGGAAAGCAAAAGTCAGGGAAGAGGAAATTCGGGGATTTTTCAGCAGGAACGTTATGAATTACAAGTTCTTGACAATTATGACAACCGCACCTACCGTAACGGTCAGGCAGGTTCATTTTACAAACAATATGCCCCACTTGTCAATGTTTGCAAAAAACCAGGCGAGTGGCAGACTTATGATGTAATCTGGACAGCACCAAGATTTAAGGAAGACGGTACTTTGTTTTTACCAGCCCGCGCGACAGTGTTTCAAAACGGTGTCCTGGTTCAGAACAATGTATCACTCTTAGGTCCGACAGAATACATTGGAATTCCTAAATATAAGGCGCACGGTCCGGGTGCACTCGTACTTCAGGATCATGGCAATCCTGTCAGTTACAGAAATATCTGGATCAGAAAATTATAATATGAACCAGCAATACGATAAAAAAAGCCCGGAAGTTCCGGGCTTTTTTTATCGTATTGTAAACCCCTTTTGATTATATTGTGCCGGTTTTTACAAAGAACCAACTGGCACTGGAAACAGGTATATTATTCACGACTTACATTAAAGAAATGCGATATTTTTGGTTGTTCCTCGGCGGATTCCTTCTACTTATTCATCCGGTTAAGGCCCAAAGCCCAAATAGGTTAAAAGTTGGATTGGCAATGGCCGTCAAAATGGCCGATTCAGAAATAAAACAGTTCCCAGAACCATGGACGGTTGATTTTAACCCCAAGCCTGTATGGAATTATACACAAGGTTTAATTGCCCAATCGATGATGCTGGTCTGGAAAGAAAACAATAATGTGGCGTTTTACAATTACGCCAAGTTGTATGCTGACAAAATGATCGATTCAACTGGAAATATAGCTGGTTATAAAGCGGAAGAGTACAATATCGATTGCCTTAACTCAGGAAAGTTTCTTTTCGGGCTTTATGAAAAAACAAAGGATGAAAGATACATGAAGGTCATCATCTTGTTGCGCAACCAGTTAAAAACGCACCCCAGGACTTCCGAAGGAGGATTCTGGCATAAACAGCGTTATCCCAATCAGATGTGGCTCGATGGGTTGTATATGGGTGCCCCTTTTTATGCACAATATGCTCAAGTATTTAACGAGCCACTGCTTTTTGGTGACGTTGTGAATCAGTTTAAGATCATTCATAAACATACCTATAATCCCAGGGTAGGACTAAATTACCACGGTTGGGACGAAAGCAAAACGCAGAAATGGGCCAACCCGGAAACCGGATGCTCACCCAATTTTTGGGGCAGGGCTATGGGATGGTATGCGGTTGCTTTGGTGGATGTGCTCGATTTTCTTCCGGCTGATTATGCAGGCCGCGGCAAAATAATTGAAATCCTCAACCAGGTTGCAGCCGGAATAAAGAGATATCAGGATCCCAAAACCGGTTTGTGGTATCAGGTACCTGACCAGGGAATTCGAAAAGGAAATTACCTCGAAGCCACATGTTCATCGATGTTTGCATACGCTTTGTTAAAAGCTTCCAGAAAAGGCTACATCAGTAACGATTACAAAGACTCAGGAATCAATGCCTACAATGGAATTTTAAAATATCTAATTAAAAACAACGACAATGGCACCATTAGCCTGACCCAGTGTTGCTCGGTTGCCGGGCTCGGTGGGACACCTTACCGTGATGGGTCGTACGAATATTACATCGGTGAGCCGGTGCGCGACAATGATGCAAAAGGGGTGGGTCCTTTTATCATGGCCTCTTTGGAATTTGATAAACGGTAACTCAGTATCTCAAATTTGTTTTCTGATTATCAGGCTCTGGATAATAGGAAATTCGTAATATTTCTTTTATCTTCGTTCTGCTAATAACTCCTTAAAAAACGGAATCCATGAAAAAAAGTATTTTGACTCTGTTATTGCTGACCTTTATCTTAGGTAATTCGTTCGGACAATGGTACACCAAGAAATACCAGGTTTCCGACATCAACCTTTTATCCGAAAAGCAAATGGAAGAATCGATAAAGGACTCAAAAAATTCATCCCTTGCCGGAATCCTTACTGCCGGGATAGGTGGGTTAATTTATATTTTAGGTTCCAATTCTGTGTTTGAGCTTTCTGACAATCCTACACTTTTAGAACAATTGATGGGTAAAAAAGGAATAAACGATTGTGCGATGGTCATGGGTGCCGGAATGATGGGAGCTGGAGTCATTGTATCGATTAGTTATGAGGGAAGGATAGGAAAAATCAAATCGGCCCTCAGCAAGAAAACACCTTCCACAGGCTCAATCCGAATTTCTCCAAAATTATTTCCAAACCGTTATACCGGTTCCATGCAACCCGGTATTTTGATGACCTTAAATTTTTGAAATAATTGTAAATGAACGCTTTATAAAAAGACTTGAAATAAAGGTCAGAAGGTGAATCTGTAATTGCTTTTTAACATTTTTTATTGGAAATCAACTAAATATGATTAAATTTGGGATAATCAATAACTTTATATCATGGGACATCTTACATCAGAAACATCAATGAATCAGGCTGAAAGGTCGTTTATCGATTTGATGCAGCATGGCGACGACTTTTTTAAAATTGAATTGTTGAGGCCTGCAAAGAGTTGGTACCAGAAAGCTCTGGCACTAAACATTGAACCCGACAAAGTAAAGCAAAAAATTGCCGAATGTGACCGTTTAATTACTTTTGAATTAAAAGTTATCAAAATTATAATTGTAATTGCTGCAATCGTTGTTCTGGCAATTTTATTTTTTAGGTAACTTCCATGACCGAAAAAGGAAAATTTTGTCTTAAAAGGAATGTTTCCCCCCCCTCTGGCCAACATTATGATTCACTTTCCGGTCTTCCCCTACTAAAAAAGGCTGAGGAGACCCTTTTTTTATTTGATAAACACAAAATCGCAAAAATTGAATCTGTTCCAGCCAGAATAGGGCAATGAAGACGTTTAATAAATTTGGATCTGTAATGAATTCTCTGATCCTTCATTTAACGCACAGGGTTTGCTTTTACCTTCGGTATTTCAAATGGGTAAAATAAATATTGCCATCTGAATAAAATGGCTGCTCCCTGATCCTAAATACCAGATATTTAAACTTCCGTTTCATTTCATTATCTACAAATTGATTTATGGGTTAAAAAATTAAACCCATGAAAGACCATTTGATTTTTTAACATATGTTAACAAAGTGGTGCTTAAGATTATATTTAAATAAATTATAATTTTGAATCGGCTTAAACATATTATTAGCCTTGAGTA
>TBL_comb47_HYPODRAFT_10001687_pt1 | contig 28374 bp, 20 predicted proteins | sample TroBogypolimnion_40_FD_10682 | JGI IMG/M metagenome (IMG submission 10682) | reverse complement strand
GGAAACAGGCAATGATTCCTATCGACTTAAGCAGCGTAAAAAGGAGCTGAAAACACAATAACCTTATTAAGTTGCTGGACATTATTCGACGCTGTTAGGTGGATACTTTTCAACGCTGATTGACAGTCCAGATGCGCTGCGGATTGACTTTCAGTATCTCGGCGACCCGATTAACCGGCATTTCCCGCTCGATCAAGGCTAACGCCAAGGCTTCGAATAATAAGGTAAAGCCACTACCTGGGCGTGCCCAGGGAACGTCTACCATTCGAACTTTTCCGTCAGTAGTGGTTATGCGAGGCACCGCACAATGGAGGTAACAGGTATGCTCAAAAAAGCTCAAATGTTGCCATTGCCGCTCTACAGTATCATGCACCGGACAAGCTACATTCGCCTCATCAGGGAAGCGTGAGCCTGATATAAAGTCGATACGCAGATGAAGCTCGCTATGGGCTGATTCATCTGTAGAAAAGGTCACGTCTTTGACCTGCCAAGGGGATTGGAGGCCTAATGCCATGCTAAATAATGATTCACTGTTCATAGCTATATTATTGCATTACCCACTATGATTCACATAGAGCCTTAATACAGAGACAAACCAAATAGCAATAACGATAAATGATGAACAAGTCGCTTACTACCATTACTGGCATGATGAACTTCGTGAACGATTTTGGTACGGCACGGGTTCGAGAGTAGGTAGTGAGTTATTGATTCAGCGAAAATGGATAGAACCACATCTTGCTGCTGGTGCAGAACTCTGTTGGCTTGTGACACTCACAGTAGCACAACGAGGTGAATATAAGAAAGAATTTGATGAACCAAAAGTAATTAAGTGGCTTGTTGGTGGTAGCCACATTATGTGGTCTAAGCCTTGGCATATAAGATAAGTGGCTTGAAGTCCAACGGTACGAAAAGTTACGCTAGCCAGCAAGTCTGTAAAATAGCAGCTAACATTACCCACATTCGGGGTTTGCTCTAGTCGTTCACGTACTATTAACAATACGTTAGTATTTTTACATGATCAACTTTGACGCTGTTTTCGCCGATTAGCTGACCATTTTCCAAGCTGTTTTATAAGATTGTTCTTATATTTCCCATTTCAGGTACTCATAAATGATTAAAATTAAATACTATATGTAGTGTTAAAAATTATAACTAACCGGCATATATTGTATTTTTATAAAAAACCTTCTCGTAAAACTATTTTGTTTTACTCGTAAAATATTTAATTACATTAATTTTACGAGAACCCATGATGAGCTCTTCATTGTTCCGACATTTTTAATTTTATCGAGTCTCTTAAGCTCTCCTAACAAGTTCCCAACTTTGTTTTTTTTCTGATCGTCATTCATCCATTCAGGTAGCTTATTCCAAAGCAAATCATCTATATCTTTTCTACTAAGGCAGCTGTGCTCACCAATAGCTTTGAAGATTAGATCAAGATAATATTGTTTATCAAAGCCTTTGTTTTTGCTGTAAATCGCTTTTTGATCTGTTCTTTGTGCAACAGGTTTGGCAATATAATAATTAGGTTTTCTGCCTTCTATTAAATTTTTAGCTTTCAATAATTTCTCTTCGGCTTCATTAAGTATCTGTTTCTTTTGTACCTTATCTAAAGCGATAATTTCATTAAGTGTTAGATCACCATTTTTGGCCAGCAAACGTGCGTAATCCAGGTTTAACACTTTTCCTGTTAAAGTTAATTTGACACGTTTATCGGTAATATCGTAATCAGGCAACGGAAAGTATCGATTTCTTTGAAACAAAAATAATTTACGAATCCCTCCACCTGCAGTATCTACCATTTTTAAATTAAACATGGCGGTGGCCAAAAATCGATTACGATAATATTCTTCAGGCGCATCTTCTATGACCACCCTTTGCACATCACCAGGTACAAAACTACCCAGATTAGTGAAAACCAAACTTTCTTCAAGCTCAATGACATTGATACGGCCACACAACGAGTAATCTTGATGAGCAATACAATTATTTAAGGCTTCTCGAATGGCATAAGGTTCATATTGATCAATTTCTTCAGGAAAGAGGGTTCCCTCAGGTATGTAGCGGTATTTTAGGTTACGAATTTTGGCATACACTTTGTCAACTGCTAATAAAAGTGGCATACCAAATAAAGCATAATCCCGATCATTACCCAGATGATCTTTTAATAACCAACGAATTTTAATATCAGCAGGTAATAAAAAATGCTCCGCTTCATTTTTACCCAACAATAATAGTGCTGTGCGTGTTAATTTACCTTTGATAGTCAATTTGGCTTTATTTAAAAAGGTGAGGTCATCCCACGATTCAACTTCAGTCGCTTTGTCCGGAAACTTACTTTTAAAGTTATGCCGTGCAACTTGAATTGCTTCTTCGTCTAAATCATCCAGAATAGCATCAGCTACTATTGCAGCGCTCCAGTCTTCAAGTGTTGCCTGTTCACGAATACGTTCAATTTCTTCTAAATTAAGTGGAGATAGAGATGCTCCGTCACGGCCATAATAATGCCCCTCAAAAGCAATAGGAAACCCTTTAGGAGCCGCAGGAATTTCAAACAGCACTACCCGACCTTGTGTATGTTGAACCTCATGAACCTCCATAAAAGTAATGCGATTGGTCGTTTTATTGGCGATTTCTTCCTTCAAGCTATCTAAATCTTTACGTACACGACGAAAATTTGAACCGACGACTTGATGGTTATCTTTTACACCAAATACTAGCCAAGCCTTAGGCTGATATTTTAGGTTGGCCTCGTTGCTCAGGGCAGAAAAATACTTACCCAGCTTAGTGAAGTCATAAGTGTTTTTAGCCTCTTTGAATTCCACTACTTCGTTTTCAGCTTTTAATTCAAGAAGCTTATCGAGCTTTATTACTGCATCTAACTGTTGGCTTTTCATGCGAAAGTTCTCAATTGCCTTTACCCATTATTCAACCAATGCCTTCAACAACACATCCCTAGCATCAGAGTAAAACTGCACATCTACTTTAGTAGCCATATCATCAGATAGATCAATCAATTGACGCCTGCAGCTTACTGGCATTAACACCACTTGAGCGCCTTTTTCTACGGCTAACTCAACAATATTAACCGCATTAAAAATGGTCTCTATAGATCCGCCTAGGTTAAGCTCACCAACGACAATCAAACCACCTCTTACAGATTTTTTAAGTAAAGCACTGCAGAGTGCGATAAGCGCAGGCACACCTAATTTAGCGCCTTTTTTTGAAGCATCAAAAGATCTTAATTGCAGTGAAAACTCATGGCTTCTTGGGTCTCTATCACCCACTAAGTGCACTGCATTTGAATAGAGGTTTTGTTGGGCGTAACGAACCGATTCCTGAAAAGCTGGTGGAACGGGTTTATTGAGTATCTTAATGCTTGAACCAGGGCCTTCATTGACTTCAATACGATATAGACCGGCATTGTCATCAACATCATGTCCACCCTCACTAATGCACCAGATTTGACCTGGTTCTAAGGGGTCTGTACCAATACTACTGTCGCTTTGTAATTCTGGAGTCGACACAAACTGTTCAATGCCATTATTGCCCAAGATATAGCTAAAGTGAGTGTTTCTGTATTCAGCAGAACCAATACGCTTTTGTTGTTCTTTTACCCGTCTTCTTGATTCTAAACCCAAACGTACCGCCCACTCCAAGTCTTCATCAGGGATAGGTTCGTTAGGATCTGGGTACAGTAGCTTAAGCAACCCTGATACCGTTTTATTAACAGCGTTTGTATCCCTTCCGCTTAAACTGCCACCGTATTGGATTCTATTTTGCAATAAGTTAACTCGGCTCTGAGTTCGTAAGCGACTAAAGCATTCAGACAGAAAATCACTCACCAAACCAAAATGTTCGGTTAGTAGAGATGTACTTACTTTCGGCACATCCCAGCCCGGTAGATAGCAATGGATTCTATCCATAAAAGCTGTGTCATCACGCATCTCTTGGGGTAGTGGGCCGAATAAATGACCCACCCGTTGTTGATGTTCGACATCGACATCAAAGTTACCCACGAAGACCATAGAACCATCAGCTCGAATACTTTCCTTGCCACGGCTAAACTCACCGGCTTCCATATAGCCTTTCATAATATTGACGCCATCCTTGGAGTCAAAAGAAATGCCTGATACTTCATCAAAGCAGATAACGTCATATTGACAAACAAGACCACGTTGCCCTGTGCCATTATTAACAAACATTTTAGCAACGCTAGCTTTACCACCAGAAATCAAGTGGGCATAAGGCGAGATTTGTTGATATAAATGGCTCTTGCCTGTGCCTCTTGGCCCAAGCTCTACCATGTTGTAGTTTCGCTCAACAAAGGGGATCATTCTTAAGAAAAACGCATTCTTCGCACGCTCGTTGAGAGTTTCTGGCTCTAGGCCCACACTACGAAGCAATAGATCCTTCCATTGTTTTGTATCTAATTGCTTTCTACCTGCTGCCAGCGTATCCAATACGTCTCGCTTAGATAGCTGGATAGGGCGTATCGCTTGTATCCCAAAGGGCATTCCACCTTTTTCATTAGCAATAGAATCGTCATACTCCAAGGTAATCTCAGCATAAAAACCACCCGTTAACATACGCTGATTATCATCAACCAAGGCATCGCTGATTCTAACCTTATTTAATTGTAAGCTAGGCAAGTGTGCTTCATAGCCTTTAACAGATACGCTAAAACTGGCACTGATTAAGTCTATGAGCTTAACGGAGCCATCTTTATAGGCCTTAGCCTTAAACAACTCCTCTTCACCGGCTCTTACTGTTCTCGAAGACAGTTGGCGTTGGACAATTTCTAAGCCTTCTTCAATTTCAGTCGTATCAATCGTTGCACAGTAACGCCCTAGCAAAAACTCAACGACATAAGTAGGTACTGGGAATTGCTTACTAAAGGTTCTGACTAAATCTTTACGAACAATATAGCCTTCAAATACTTCAGCGACTTTAAGGTCTAATTCATCTAGCTGCAAAATATACTCCTAATAAAAGAATCATCATTCACCCACAATAGTGGCTTGTTTAGCCAGTAACTGACCTGCTTCATCCAATAATACCAACACCACAGAAGAACCTTCAAGGTCGTCATCTTCAACTATCAATGAGCAACCTCCGCCTGTAATGGGTTTCATCGGACAAATATTACTATTTTCATCCGCAGGTTTAGTCCTAAGTACAGCATAGACCTTATCATTCGACACTACTTGTACCTTACAAACTAGCCCCATCCATTTTTTACTTTTTATAGTCGCTGATGCCTGGCTTAATGAGCTCACTTGCGATCTTATGGTTAACACAGGTGTGACACACTCTTGCAGGCTTAAACCACCATGCTCATAGTGTCTGCCTGCAATAAAGGAGCTGATTGCCGGAGCCATGGCAATAGATACTGCAGGGTTCCAATGCCAAGCCACCACTAAGCCATTAAAACTGACGGATTCTTTTAACTGCGCACAGCGCCCCCAACGAGTTTCTGTTGCAGACTTGGGCAGACTAACCTTAGGTAGTTCATCCGGAACCAGCAACCAGCCATGATCAGTAACTACTCTGATATGTTGCCAACCGACAGATTCAAGCTCAACAATACGTTCTACAATTTCATCTAATAAGGGCTCAATTCGTTGAGCAAGCTTCAGTTGCTTGGCATGACCCTCCTTATCAATATCGCCACATTCCGTCCAAGCTTTGCCGGAGGAGTCGCCAGTTTCATCACTGGCAATATACTGCCAGCCCTGTTCATTAAGGAGCTTTTTAAGAGAGTACTGTGAGTAGGCTTTGTCTTCTGCTTTTAAACTGGGTTGAAAGTCTACATCAGTAGTACGTCCAGTAATTGAAGCATGTATTGGCGTAACTGCAGCTTTGGCTGTTGAGGTGACTGTCGGTAAAGCAGACCAATTAGCACTTAACTCAACCTCAAAATAACGTGCCTTCAGTTTATCAAGTAACGTATGGGCAATATCAAAACGCAAACCATCAATAAAGAAAACACATTCACCGGCAACCGAGTATTCGGCAACGGCCTCATTAACTTGCTGCGTGCCTGGATAACCTTTGGTAGCAATTAACGACTGAAATGCTTGGTTGGTCTGTGTTAACCAAGGCGTATAGATAACACTTAGCACAGACTTAATGACTTCTTGATGTCTATTAAGGCTGACGGCTTTAAGGGCATTTAAACAGGCCTGATCAACTTGCCAATAATCAGCTTGATATCGATCTCCCATCTCTTGCGGGGTAAGTCCACCAGGGATAGACGCTGACAATTTGGCAATAATCGCCAAATGCTCTAAAGCCTTAGTCAAAGGCCCATAGCCCATTTTTACCCATACCCAAGAGCGACGCTCGGCATGACTTAGTTCCAGCTGTAAAACAGCTTGTCTAGCATCGATAGGCATTAGTTCACTTAACGTAATTAAGCTGTTCTCTAAGGTTGTTTCTTCATTTAGGGTATATTGTAAATAAGTTGTTTTATCAACAAACAAGTCATGATGAAAGGGTACTTTTGCGAGTAATGCAGGTAGCTTCGGATAAAGATGATAGGTTTCAATAAAACGTTGCCAGACATCTATCCATGCAGCATTGTTTTTGCACAGAAGTTCAGCAGCACCTAAGTCACCTTCTTTATCAGGATTAAAATTAAACACTTTAGTGCATAACTCAACAAAGGCATGCCATTGATTCCCTTTCCACAATTCTTTGATAACTTGTGGGTCATTCATCCAGGTTAACAAATCTTTATCAGGCGTAGACATCAACATCTGGTTGAAGTCATTCGACTCTAAATGTGAGCCGGTTAACTGCTCTATTTTTTTATCAAATAATAAAGGCTCTAACGCACGTAGCAGAGCATTCTGTGTACTTTCATCCTTGGCAACGTCTAAGCCTAAGCCACTAGATTTAGTTGTTAAAAAAGCATTTACAGTCCAGTCTCTGCCATTAGCTTGGCTCCAAAAGACCCCTCGATATTGCAGTTCTGCTAAGCCTTGTAACCATAAGGGACAAGATTCTATTGCTCGCAAATCAGTACGGCTAATGCCAGGTAAATAAATAATAGGAATTAAGTCCTCAGGAATGTTAACTTCAGGTAAAGTTCTAGCAATCACGCACTTAAGCCATATTACCGGGCCGGTTAACTTTTCTGGGGCATAAGCGCCCAAAATAACCAACTCGGGTAACAACACTTGTATTTTATTAATGACTGCTTCCCACTGCCTATCTTTATCCGTCCATAACACAGCAGCAGGTGCAATCTGGGTATTGGAATTGAATTTTTTAGCCTCTTTAATGGCATTAACCAAACTATCAATTACCAGCATTTAAAGTCCTTAGGTACGTAGTTAAGCCATACGTCAATATCTTGTTCACGTTAATGCCTTAACTGATTTCAGTGTATTGATCCATTCATCAAATAAAGTGCATTCTGCACGGATTTTATTAACACCCATCTCAAGCGCAATAAGAGAACCGTGAGTCACTTTATCGTAGCCAATAAAATGGTTCTTAATACGCTTACTAGGCGCCGTATCAGAACTATTATTAACATGCTCGGGAGTTTCAAATTGATTTTTAATAGCCACAAATTGATCAACGAGATCAGGTCGGCCTATTTCGGAAGCCATGGCCTTAGGGTCACTAAATAACAAGCCTTCAAATTCATAAAGCTGAACATACGGGATAAACCGACGCATCGCATTTTCATTAATATGCTGACTGAGCTTCTCAACCAATCGATCATTTATCTTGTTCTGTTTAGATTTTATATTATTTAAAGAGACAGCCTCTTTCTTGCCTGGAAAATCTTCTGGCAGACCATAAAAATCAAAAAAGGTAGTGCAATAACTATTGGTATCATTCAACAAAAACTTCTGGACATCGGTCAATACTCGTTCAAATTTGAAGTTACCGCCTTTATGTCCTGACTTACCGATCAGCGAGGGCTGTAGATAAATACCCAAAAGTTCGAATTGTTCTGAGAGCACATCATTGACAAACATCTCTTCAGTTTGCCCCTCACAAATTACATAAATCCTGGTCATTTACGCGGCCTCCCACCTAAAATATTCTTCTCCCAAAGCTCACCCACAGAATAATCGTCTAACCAGCTAGAAAATTCTTCTTCATTCAGGCGCTTAAACACAGAAACCTCATTTTCACGTTCGACCACAATTAAATCATCAATCGAAAACTCGTTTAGCAAGGGCACGGATTGAGTAGAAACGACGATCTGCATGCGTGTAGAGGCAGAGTGTAATAAACCACCGAGTAACGTAATGGCATAAGGATGTAAGCCTAATTCAGGTTCATCAATAATAATGGTGGAGGGTGGCTTGGGCTGTAGTAAAGCCGTTACCAAACACATAAAGCGAATAGAACCATCGGACAACTGACTAGGCCATAAGGCATAATCATTGTCTTTCTGTTTCCACAATAAGCGTATTTGTTGCTCTTCTGAAGGTAGCGTCTGTGGCTTTAAAACAAAATCATCAAAGAAAGGAATGGCTAAGCCAATGGTTTTACGTATTTGTTGATATTCAAGAGGCGCTGCTTCCCTTAACTTATATAAGAAGGCCGCTAAGTTAGAGGCATCCGTACGCAAGTATTCATTATCATGTAACGAACATAGTCGTTTAACGCCGGCCGTTTCACTGGTGTCATGAAAATGATAAACACGCCAACTGGTAATCGAGTCATAACAATAATGTGACACACTGCCTGATTTTGTCTTGTGGTATTTTTCGGGCAGTTTCGCTTCAGTATGCCCAGAGTCTAATTCTATCCATTTAGATCCAAAATAAGGGCCCGCAAAAAACAAGGCTTCTCTGGAAAAAGTAAAGCCACCCTCTACTGTGGATTCCAAATCAAACAAGTAACCATTTAAGCCAAATTCAACATACGAAGAAAATACGGTGGTTTCCTTTACTCCGTAAGTTAAGATTCGGTCTGCACCGCCTTGTTTTGCAGTCCAGACCTGTAAGCGATTCTCTAATACCTCACCTAATAAGCGAAAATAAGACACAAAATTGCTCTTACCCACGCCATTGGCACCGATTAATATATTAAGGTTCGTTAAAGGTAACTTGTCCAGATGACGAATGGACTTAAAGCCTTTAATAGTCAAATAATTAATCGGATTAATAGTTCCCATAGCTAATATCCTCACTTATTATCATTCCCACACTCCAGCCTGAGAACAATGAGTCGATGTTATTCATCCCGTGCCGCCTGTTTTTCGGCAAGAGTTAAATGATGGTTATTAATGCGGGAGCCTTCGCTTTCATTGTATTGTAAGCCCAGTTTATACCAGGGGGCTGACGCGACATCATTGCCACGGTCTTTGGTCCATTTGATGTTGGGTTTGCTGCGTAGGATACCGGCCTCTTTTTTGCCGACATCGGGGACGGACATAAAAGGTCGGATATTCATGCGCACGCCGTCATTGATATCGGGATTCCAGCCTAGCGGTTGTTCAGCCAGCGGTTTCCAGCGGACAAAAATATCGTAAGGGGCTTCACCTTCAAGAATGGTTTCTAATCGGTTTTTTAGTATTTGTGCGGCTTGCAGACGCAGTATGGCACCATCGACACCTTCTTTAACACCATGATCTTGGGTTCTTATCCAGTCGCCCAGATAGGTGTAGATTAACCGCTCCAGGTTTTGGCGATCCAGTTGATGGTAATTAAGCAAGGCATTAAAACCATCGGGCAAGCCATCCCAGATGTGCCAGATAAAGGGGCGATTTTGGAACAGTTTACAATGTTGTTCAAAAAACTTTTCTCTAAGCCAAAATCCCAGCGTTTTACCTGAACACTGTACGTCAATTAATAACTTATTGCGGAGTGAAGCATTCCATTGCTCACCAAATGCTGCCATCAACAAGGCTTCCAGTCGTTCATCAGCGGCTTTCTCACCCCGCACGGGCGATAAACAAACAATACCGTCATCATCGACAAAAGAAGCCAAGCTCTCGCATTGGGCAATCCATGCTCGTGCTTCAACGGAAAGTCCCATGTCTTTATCCGATTCAGCAGGCCATTGATAACCTAGAAGACGAGCAACTGCAACTTGTAATACAGTGTCGTCTGTGCGATGCAATCCATAATTAGTACATTTCGTTTCTTCATCCCATACAACTGAGCCGCAGGGATGGCCGTGGAAAATCCATTGTGTGGGGTCATCTGAAAAAGGTTCTGGTAAACCATTGGGATAGTTTGCTTTTGCAACATTAGACCAATAAGAGTGGTCGAAGGGAACCTTAGCCATTGTAGCGCTTGTAACAGCCATACTTTGGTCAATTTTTTTTACTTCTTGTGAATATTTATGACTAGCGCAAAAAGACCATATAGATAAAAGATTAGATTCATTATTAGGTACTAATACTGCCGTATTATTATCAAATGCTTGGCCTAAATACAAAGTAGCAGGAAGTTCACCCATCTGACTTAATGTTATACCTTTTTTCCCCCAGGCAAGTGTGCCATCTTTTCTGGCACCTTTTAGTTCGTTAATAGCGCCCTGACCATTATTCCATCTCAAATATGAATCTACACCACCATAAAAACATGTCGCCTTATGAGTGCTTTGAAATAATATCCACTCATCTAACTTTTTATTTATTTCCCAATAAAAAATCTTCATTCGTGGTAAATCACCAGAGGTGAGGCCATGATGACTATAACTAAACTGATTTAGTAATATTGAATTAACTATTTCATCTAAAACAACTACAGCATCCGGATTATTTAATTGATTGGCCTGTTCAAAACTTTTTATTTGGGCACCTATCAAGCCATTAGCTTTATCTGTGGTAGAGCTAAGCTCAGATACATCCAAGCCCCGAATGAAGTTCTTAGGCAAAGCATATCTTAGTAAATCATCGCATCTACTCAAAGAAATTAAGATAGCTTTGACGACTTCGCCACTGATAGTATCAAAAGCTCCAGCTCCCAATCTAGCTAACATATTCCATGTCACGTGTTTTAATAAATGCTCACGTTGTTTCTTATAAGAACCTAAAAACAACCAGTTCTGCGGCATCACCATTTGGCTTACACCACCTTCGCTATTAAGTTCTAAACAACGTTCCAAGAACACATTAGCAATATCCCCTTTAGCATTCTGATAATGACGTTCAGTAAAATCCTGTAATTCTTTACATTGTTTACCACGGCTTAAATAAGGCACATTAGTCGCTATCAACTCATACTTTTGACTCAATAAATCAACCGCCAGCGTCAAGCCTTTAGCCGCAATCACCGCTTCCTTATTTTCTGCGACTTCGTGTTGCAACGCCTTATTCAATAATGGTTGCAAATCAGCAAACCCATCACTGAGTAAATCTTTTGCAATCGATTTACTGGGGTCAATTAAACTGCCTAACAACGGGGCATCTTTAAAGGTGTTATATAACGCTTCCATCCCATAATATAAACGCTCATCATCGCCTGCCAACGATAACCAGTCTTCTTTTTTGGCTTTAATCGATTGCCCAACCCAGGCGATATTTAAAGAAGGCAAGGGCCGATAACCACCGGACTCGGGATAACGCCACGCTTCCAAGGCCACGGCAAAGGCGGCAATTTCCACACAACGCTGATCCAGTTCCAAGCCATGAATATTTTCAGAGAGCACCCTTGCAATGGCTTCATCGGCGCTTAAGCCCTCGGCTTTCATCCGCATCGGCACCAGCATTAACAAAGTCGCCACCAAAAAATGCCCCGACCCACAACACGGGTCAAGCATCTTTAACTCACTTAAGTTTTTTGGCCATTGCTCAAAGGTTCCCGCTGCCGGAAGGTCGGTTTCTTTGTATTCAGCGTCCTCTTGATCGTTTTGTTCGGGTGCATAACGTAGATATTGAAAAGGCAGTAAGTCTTTGTATTGGGGGTAATTAGTCACCCACCATGCACCTAAGCTGTTATCAAGCAGGAAACTAACCATATAAGGTTCAGTAAATAATTGGGTAACGGCTGATAATTCATCCGCACCAATTTTATTCCCTGACTCATTGACTTCCTTTTTCCTTTGCGTTTGCCAGTATTGATAAACCCAACCCAAGCTATCTGAGGCTTGAAAGGTTTCAGTATCTAAGCCTTCTAATAAGTTTTCTAGTGCTCGTTGATGCTCCGGTGAGAAATGGATTGTTAACACCGGATTTTCAACTCGAAATATCTGTGGCAACATCGCAGAAGCATAACGTCCTGCTAACTCCCAACCATCAACACCGACTTCATCTTCAGCCAGATCGAAACAGTCCTTTATGGATAGCGAGACGCCATCTTCATGCATTAATAAATTATTCTCCGCTAGGAAACGGGCAAATAACATTCTGTGCCATTGCTCATAAGCAGTTTCTTGGACTAAGTGTTCAATACCTTGCTCTGAGTTGTCTTGTAGACTATCCCCCAACTGCCGGCCATGTGCTCGTAGTTTATTTCTCTGCTGACGCAGTTCATCTGATAAATGCTCCCCTGGTTTACTAGCTCCAACAGATAAGCGTACTAAAGCCGAACGTGCTGCAGTTTCAGCCACAACACGAGCTTTGATAACGGTATTTTCTAATTGTTTACGCAGCTTTTTATCCAGGGGTTGTAGACTCATATCCTTGTGGTGCCTCAGCTTAATTTTCTTTTTTAGGGGGGAGATTAGTTTGCTCTTGTTAAAAAGCGTCTTTCGAGTAGTGAGGGCATATCGCGTCTACCATCTAAAACAGCATGAATAAAAACCTGTTGCTGTTCAATTTGGTAAATAATTCGGTAGCTAAAGCAGATGACTTGCAAGTAGTCGATTATGCCTATTTCCTTTAACTCATGAGGAACTATGCCGCGCTCAGGGAAATTTTCTAATTTGAAACAAGTGCTTTCCAGTTCATCAATTAATGTTAGTGCTTTTTCCTTACTATCGTTATAAGCAACATAATAGTAAATATCTTTAATGTCCTGTTCTGCCTGTTCGAGAATATTGATGTTATAAGTCATTATTCTGCGTCAGCTATACTTTTTCTAATATCTGCAAATGCAGTTTTAATCGGTTTGCTTTTTCCTTCCTGCTTGGATTTTGAACTCATTGCCAATATTTTTAATAAGGCAAGACTGTCTTGAGTCGCTTCATAGCTGGCAATATCTTGTAATACTGCTTTTGCTTGCCCATCTTGAGTCATTATGACGGGCTGATGGTTTTTTTCTAAATCAGCCAAAATAATACTGGCATCTGTTTGTAAGTAGCTTATGGGCTTGACTGCTTGACTTAACTTCATGGCCTTTCCTTATGATTGATGGGTTGATAAGCAATATATGCTAGGTCTGTTTTCACGGCATTAATTAACTTTTTATTGGGTACTGGCAGATGTTCCAGGGCATTAAAAAAGTAGTGGGCATCTTTTTTACTCAGATGAAATAGGGTGTTCTTTTTACTAAGTTGTTCAGTACGGTTAACAGTCATAACATTCCCCCCTATTGGTACGATGAATTAAAAGATACCTGCTTGTCAACTTGACCCTGTGCATTGGGGATTAAACCACAAGCAGAGGCCCATTCTGTATATCCTTCAACATCTGTTGCTCAACTTCTTTCAGCCAATCTTTGATATCGGCTTCTGTTTTTAAGGTTCTATGCGGTAGTTTAACGACCTGTACTTTGGGTTCCAATAATTTAGCGGCATCCATAGCCGCAGAGTTAAACTTATTGTTTTGTGCCTGAATCCGGTCATTCCAATGTTTTATAGAACAGGCTTCGAGGCTATCAATTAACTCATCTACGGTATTAACGGCAATATCGTCAGGCTCATTGATCTCATAACTATCCAGAATGGGTTGTTGCTGGACGAGGGTCAATTTTTGCCAGTTAGCATTCTCTTCAAGTTGTTCCTTAAGCAACTGATACTCTAAGTTGAACTGCTCACTAAGAATGGTGATCGCTTTACGCAATTTGTCGGTAACCGACTTTACTTGTGACTCTATAGGGTCAGGATCAGCTAATAAACTCCGGTTACTGAGGATGGCATCGTATTGTGTCTGTAATTCTTCGTGGAAAGCTAGACCTTTACTAAGTTCTAATAACTGCTTTAAAGTGTTCCAAGAAGGTAGTCTCTTGGCAATCTTTTCTGCAGTTTTTTGCCAACTATCAAGCTGGATTTTTAAGGCTTCACGTTGATCATACAGTGCTAATAATTGGGCATTGCCTGATTCTTGAGTCAGTGCTTCCAGTAGTGTGGTATCCACTTTGTCTGGTTTGGGTGCTTCACCGCCCGCACTATTTGCAACTTGTCTTAATTTAAGAATAAATTCTGGTATCTTGGAGAGCTCTTGTTGCGGGTGACAAGTGATTCCGGCTTCTGTTAATAGTTTTCGTATTTGTATCAGTTGAACAGCATTGATCGTTATAGACTCTAAATGGAAGGTGGCTTGAGTTAATTTACTGCGATCCAAGGTTTTATTATCAACCAGCTTATGTGCGGCATCTTTGGCTCTGACAATACCGCTCGCTAGTAAAGCAAACAGCCCCCCATCAATAGCGTCTTGTGACCAACCATAAGGGGCAGTCTTAAAGTTATCTCTAATCTCAGAACCTTTTTTACTGACACCAATGTACTTTACTATTTCAGCGCAGACTGGATGTTTTTCAATATCACTTGAGTGATCAACCGCTTCTAAAGCGTTCTCAGCACCGTCTTGGCGAGCTCGGTCATACACCTTTCCCCAGCCACTGTGATCGGCTTTGTCAAAATCACGATACAGTCTAATCATTGAAGCTTTGGCGGCTTGCTCTAATTGAGCTTTTAGATTATCAGCAAAAACTTCTGCACCACCGGCCTGAAAGACCCTAACCCCTTCAATCACTTCTTTTAGCATGATATCTACATGCTTCTTGGCGTCATTAAGGCGGGTTTCCATTGCACTCCGAGCGTCTTTACCTTCTGGTGTTATTGGCAGGCCTCTAATATCTAAAGTCTGTTGTGCAGCCTCTCTGGTAATGATAGCTTTGTGTAACTCAGATTTGTTGCGAGCAGGAATATACACATAAATAGTGGGTAGATCTTGGTGGGCATTATGCGCCTCTGCCAACAACGATTTCTCGTCAGTTTGCCAGCCATCTTGAACCCAAAGATAGATTTTTTTGTTGGCATCTTTAGGCACTTCCGCATCAAAATTAAGCTGTAGAGTTCTTTGCTCTTTACTCTTGCCTTGAGTAACTCTTACTGCAGTAGCTAGTTCCTGTATTTTTTGATGGAGCAAGTCTTCACGTTTGTTTTCAATACGCTGCATATTGCCTGAAAATTCAGCCTCTTGCTGGCGGTATGTATCATGCCATTGGCTACTTTCTTGGGTTTGTAGTCGATACTCTACGCCACTGGCCGTATCTAAGACCATTAAAATACCTTGATTTTGTAGTTTTAGTAGCAGATCAGGTATTGTCTTACGTAGTTCATTACTGCCAGTATTCAAATCTTCTAACAAAAGATCGGCCAGCATGTGCTCGGTAGCTTTTACACCAATATCAGCATTGGCCTCGGTGGGCAATTTGCCTATGAGATAAATAAGGGCTAATAGTCTTGACTGAAGTTTTTCGTCTTCTGTGCCTACCGACAGCTTTCCAATCGTCTCGCTGATTTCTTTTGAGATCATTCCTGTTTGTAACAGATTAGGGGAGATCTGTTCGTAAATAAAATCAGCACCCACTACATGACCTAAAGACAGATCAGCGCTGCTCTGGGTGGCTTCATGAATGACTTTAAGTTGGTTGCGTAGTTGAGAGACGGTGCCTGTCGTGTCTATTATTCGTAGTACTTTTTCCCAAAAGCGACGTCTAACTGGTAGTATCGGATAGTCTGATACCATAATGACTTCATCATCTTTGTTGTGTTCTATTTTTGTACCGCTTAGATGTCTGGATATTTCGCCTAGATTTTTGGAGATAATAGCTTGTACTTCTGGCTTAGCTGTTTCTTTTTTCTGAAGAATAATCTTGCGAATAACCGACTCGACATCAACATCTGAGAGTTGGACGGGGATTTGAAAACGCCCCATTAATTTACTTAACGATGCTGTACCTGATAAAGCATTTTGCCCTGTAGCGACAAATAGTAATTTACCTCCAAAGTGTTTGCTACACGTTTCGGTTACTTCTTGGACTTGATAGGCTTTGGTGGAGTCTTTATCAATATATTGTTGAACTTCGTCCAAGACAATTAAAGTCAAAGGGAATTTACCATCAACGGTTAACGCATCAGTAATAGCGGCAATCATTTCGTCATTGGTGATGTGGCTAACTTTAGGGTATTCAGCTTTAAGTAGTTGTCGAACCTCTTGATCGTTTACAGCTAAACCAGGCATAGCCTCCAATAAAGCGCTGGCGATAATAGGTGACATATAAAGATGTGATAACTCTTTATGAAACTCTTTGCCAGTACTCTCTACAGCCTGTTTTACTTGATTATAATGACCTTGGACTTTTAACCACATTACAAAGCGGGCAAGGTGATATTGTTCTGGCAGGCCTGCTGACTTAAAAACGATACCTAGTAGAGCTAGGTAAACATTTTCTGCCCCCGAACCAATCGTGCCAGATGCAGCATGTAAGCCACCATAACGACGCCCTTGATTGCTTATTTCTTTGAAATGATCAGTTATTTCAGTAGGAAGTTTCGCAATAGTTCGGGCTGATGCTCCATCAGAAAAAGTATAGTCAATCCATAGGGACCGCAACATTTTAGCCAAATGCGACTTACCCGAACCATAAAAGCCGCTGATCCATACACCGGGTTGCTCATTACCATTGTCTAAGTTTTTCAGGAAGGCACTCAGTATCTTATCCAAACCTTTTTCATATTCACCATCGCAGACGAAGGTATCTAACTCATAGCGTAACGTTTTCAGTGCTTGCTCTGATAGGTCATCTTTAACTTCAGCCACCCCATTGTTGGCTAATTGGTTTTCGATAGGGTCTTTAAGGTATATGTCACGGTTTTTCATTCAAGTTTCTCTAAGTTTTCTTTAACCAGCTGTAATAGGGACAGCTTGGTAGTTCCAGCCATCTCTGGCATCAAGTAAGCGATAATTATTGTTTTCAAATTCCCCCGGGAAAAAAATCAATAACCTTCCAGGTACAAACGTAGCAATGTTATTAACCAGGTCAGAAGCTTTTATGTAACCAAATAAGGTGCCAACACCTACAATCGCAACAACCGTATTACTATCTGCAGTGGCAATCTGGAGACGAATTTTATCAACCAATTCTTGCATAAAATCATCAAGAGTTGTCTCTATATCGTCAGGTGACTCAAAATAGCCTTCTTTATAGTCTAGGGCAGCCATCCACTCAGGAAAGGCATTACTGATATTAATTTCACACCAATCATGTTGCGCATTGGTGGTTGCTATCTCAAACTCGGTTAAATGGGCACGAAATCTAAGCTCTTCAGTTTTATCATAAACAACAAAGATAACCTTCTGCACGCCAGCCAAACCCTTTTGCCAAGGTACGCTAATATGATTAGTATAGTTGTTTAATAAGCGATTAAGACGACTACTCATTGATTAAGCCTCATAAAGCGTCCTGATAGTGGACTTGAAGTAACTGTATTTCATCGGGACTTAGGAAATTATCACAGCGTACATCAACAACGCCACCCGATTCTTTATAATCAATTAAGCCTCGATAGGAAGCTGCTGAGGCCAATGATTGAAGGTTTACTAATGGAATGTGTAACAATTTAGTCCAGGCACTATTAAAAAGCCGCTCACCGCTAAGTCCACACAAGTAACCTTGGAATAAGGCATAGGTCACATTAATAGGAGAAATGGTGGGGGTTTGACGTATTTTTTTGGCTTTACCCTTTAAGTATCCAGCTTGAGTCCAACTGCTATTAATATTCTGGGCAAAAGATTTTAATGATGCAGGTGAAAACCGGTCTGGATCATCTTTGCTTAAAAGAGCTTCTATCTCTTCACGCTGTATCTGTTCACCTGGATTATGAGCAAGAATACAGGCGCTACTCATACGAAATAAGGGGTCTCTGGCATAGCTTAGCTGTAGTGCAAGAACAGCTTGTGCCGCAGGCTCAATATCCCAAAGCAATCTTAATACTCGAAATAGTGGTAGCTGAGCATCCAAACTGTATAGATCCCTCAAATGCCTATAGGTCAATCTGCGAGTGCTTTCTGTGGATTTATTCAAGCAGTTATAGGTGATAATCTCAGTTTGGTATTGCTCTATTGTCGCTGAGGCTGGAGTAGCAGAAAATAATGCCTGCAACTCTTCCAACATCATAGTGCGACTAGAGTGCGCTCCATTTTTTCCGAATTTGAATCCAAAATGACCCAATGTAGCTCGATGGGTTTCCGGTATCATTGTATCGCTCCATTTTTTCTTCTTAAGACTATCAATATCTAGGCTCTCACGCTCTAATCAAGTACTTACAGCATTGTATTTCATTTAGAAAAGTGTAAGACAGATTATTTTTTATCATGTGGGATAAATTTACAAAAAAATGGCGGTACGATTCAGAAGGGGGGAATCATTTGCTACCTAAAAAATAATAGGGGGAAACTACTTTAGTTTAGTTATTAAAAATAAGTTGCGTGGCCTTTAATTATTTAGTCGCACTTCACTGGCAGCTGTCAAACAGTGTGGAAAGATGCTCATTAAAACAAGGGAATCGGCGCTAAAATTATATGAATTCGGAGAATATCTTTTTTACTATCGTAATAATTATCGTCACCACATTATTCCACCTCAACTTGAGATGGAATAATGTAGGAAACAGCCCGGACTAAACCATAGCCCTATATCTATTTTTAACAAACTCGCCATAAAAAACATATAGCTCACTTCAATCTGAAGATTGAATTATATTGAACATTACGACTCATTCGTGCTGTCGATGCCTTCATTATTTTAGCTTAAGAGCGTTAGCGGCTTCTTCTGGGTTCACATACCGGTTTTGAAGTTTTTGACTAATTAATTCCCACGTCCAGTGAATTTTATTATTTTTAAATAATTGCCAGTGCGGATCATCAGTGGGCTCAACTAGAATCCATTTATTAATAGTATCCAACTCCAGAGCATCTAACGAATCGGTATTTTGCAATAAAGTGAGTTGTGTATGGGACAGTTGAATTCCACACACTTTTTCGGTGCTTAATGTCATCTTATCTGCCCAGATAACAGAGCTAATGAGTCCAATATCTGGATTTATTTTAGATGAATCGATACTGACTATATTCTGATTAGTATGAAAGCCAGGTGTTTTCTTTACTGGGTTTGTTTTAGGCAAGGCCCACTGAATTAAAATATAAATGTCATTGTGGCGTAACACCCAATAGGGAGCCGGTAATTCAGCGATTCCACCACCTAAAAACGGAATGGCCCTAAATTTATCGGCAGTAGGTTTCGGCGTTTCCGCTTGTGTTTTCGATTTCGCATCCACTTCCGCTTTTGAACTTGCTTCAATGGTGACTTGTAATACCTTATTTAACGCGCTCAGTTGATCCTCTTTTGCTGTAACACGCCATGTGTACAGGGTATTAGCTTTTAGTCCGCCTTTCTCATTCAGCTCTAATATTTCATACACTCTATTCAGTCTGTTTTGGGATAACCGATTAGGGAATCCCTTAAGGTAATCACGAATACCCGAATAACTGATATCCGTTAATTCGGCAAGATGACGAATAGACCAGCCTCGCGCGGTAATTAAATCGTAAATAAAGTTTGGCATAAATAATTAGGGCTAATTTTTTTAATATAGCACACGTTAACAACATAGCTAGCTGATGTCCATGTGAACTTGTTCGAAAACAAATAAATCACGTATTAAATATGTGAACTTGTTTTTTACTTTTAAAAGCGTATAGTTTATTACTCAAACAGTCGAGGTAAAAATCATGCTTATTAACCCAGTTGAAATAAAAGAATCTGTTGCTTCTGATTTAGTGTTTAACAGCCTTAAAGAGAACTGCCCATGGGTAAGTCCATGGACCGTTCAAGTATCAAAAGGACTGACTGATATTGTTAGTCGTTTGCTCACTGAAATAGAGAGTGTCATGGGAAGCTGTAACCCTGACCTCGCTTATCTACGTATTACTGAAGAGGCAGATGATGACTGGGAGGGCATTTATCACCGCAAGCTTCAGGTTTACATTCAGACCCAGCAACCCATTGAGGCAAGAGACAGTGCTTTGCTTTATGCTGTTGATCGAGCCGTTGGACGGTCTCTGCAAACCTGCCATACGTGTGGCCATGACTTAGAGCAAAAAAATCTAAATGACGAAAGCGAACGCGAGCTATTTCCTTTTTTGCCGGAACCTAAGCCTAACAAAAATAGATTTAGTCCTCACTCATCTTTTATGAATGTCTGTATGCCCTGCGCATTAAGTGAATGGCAAGAAAAGCCAATATCAATGATAGAGCGTATCGATTTTAAAAAAGACAATGCTGATGTGTTTGATTTTCAGAATGACTGGGATAACCTTTTTTCTGAAGATATGGACGAACGTGCGAGTGATACGTCCACTATAATCTATGAGGATTTAGCGATCAGTGATGATCTACAAGGGATTGCAGATGAAGAAAAACCTGCTTGTATCACAATGTATGACCTAGAGGCAGTTAATAAGCTTGAAGAAAGTGCAAAAGACATGCCGAAAGATCATGCCCTACGGATAAAAAGCCTTATTAAGCGCTTAAGAGAAGGATCACCTGATAAACGCTTGGTGTTCATTCCAGAGTCTTGGCGTGAATTCTGCGAAGATCTTATGGTGAAATTCCCAAATTTTTCTGAGGTGATCGTCTTTATTCGCAATCAGTCAGCGTTGTCAAATAGGGGTGATGGGGTCTTACGCTTGCCGCCCTTTTTACTAGTCGGCGGACCAGGAATTGGTAAGACAGAATTTGTGTTGACGTTGACTGCCGGCTTAAATACTAAGCTGGAGATTATAGATATCAGTTCCGCGCAAACGGGTGCTGCGCTGACCGGTTCTGAATCATTTTGGGCTAACACACGCCCCGGCATTTTGTTTGATACGCTTGTGCATGGTGAGGTTGCCAACCCAATCATTATGTTGGACGAAATCGACAAAGCTCGTAACGATGAAGCTTATAAACCACTCGCCGCACTACATACTCTGCTCGAACCAAGGCAGGCTAAAATATTTAAGGATTTATCAGTAACGGAATTATTGATTGATGCCTCCCATGTCATCTGGATGGCTACAGCCAATGATATAACCAAACTGGAAAAGCCTATTATTGATCGATTTACGCTTTTTAATATTGCCGATCCATCAAAAAGCCAAATGGCCGCCATTGCCACCAATCAGTACCAGCGCTTTCTTGATAAGAATCCTTCAGGTGCCGTATTTGAAAAAACAATGCAACCTGAGGTGTTGTCAGAGCTGTGCGAGTATCACCCCAGAAAAGTTCGCAAAATACTAGAACAAGCTTTTGGACTTGCGGCCTATGACGACCGTAATTTTATTACCGTGCAAGATATTCGTGCCAGCGATTCTGAATCTACTAATGAAGGCAAATCCAGCATGGGTTTTTTATACCATTAAAGGCGCTGATTTTTAGTTAACTTAACACAACCAATAAGGTGAAATATAAGTTGATAAGCAACTTATATTTCTTAATGCGCCATTGCTTCATTCATTAAGAGCTGCGGCTTCGTTAAATTCATTTTTATCGTCAATGCGTAACCTTGGTCATAGAAAAACAGCTTTGCTCAAAAATAAAAAACAACATCTTAAATTAATTTATATGTGAACTTGTAATATTAATAAGTTGGGCGTATAATTTATCATGGGCTGTAAAACCTAATCCCATAAATTTTTAACCCTTTTAAATGCAGAGACTAGAGACCATGGGTTGTGTAAATGATCATTTGCGTAACGATGTCGCCTCGACTCAACAAATGGAATCAACTGCTGTACAAAACTTGCAGCAGAAGCAGACTAGCAAAGTTATGAAGCCCCCCCCCCTAATATTTTTACAAAAAGGTGATTTATGAATAGCATTGATACGACCCCACGCGACCTCAAAGAAGTAATTAACGGCATAACTCAAGAAATACAAAATGAAAATATTGAAGAAGCCAGAGACTTACTATTCAGCCTAGTCCCGGACGAACTTGACGCGGACGATAGCGGCGAGTATTTATTTTTGGCTGGGTACGTTAGTGGCCTGGATGTGCCTCTGAATAACGAGTTGTTTCTAGCCTACAACAGAGACTACGATATTGAGATCGACCATAATTGCAATGTGGTTCCACCCGTCTTAGTTGAAATGGTGAAGGGATTTATTAACGGCGTAATTCAAAAAGTAATCGATATGCAAGGTTATTTTGATGATGAATTTTGGGACGAGAATGGTGAGTTTATAAACATTCCAGAAATGTCTCGACTTCTGGCTGAAGCGAATAAAAAAGCAGCTAATCTTATTTTCGTTAAATAATTACTAGACTAATCATATCGAAACCACTGACATTATTCCACCAGACTGCAGGTGGAATAATGTGGTGACGACGATTGTAGTGATAGGGTTACTGCCCCCCCCCCCGACCGTATTCTAAATAAAGACCTCTATTAAGGATAACCCATGACGCTCGATACCCTAGCCTATTATACGGAAATGAATGACTGTAAAAAATATCTCGACGCATTGCCTAATCGAAAAAAATTATGCGAAAAAACCAAACGAGAATATATACGCGACTTGGCATGCATGCATAATAATGATGCCGATCCTTTAACAGCCTGTACAACAAAGAATACCTTTTATAAATATCGCGCAGCTTGGAATTATACCTTCACCCAATTAGCGAATGATATCTATCAACAAGCCACTGTAGAAATCGATATCGCTAAGAAAATAGAATGTATAACGGCATTAAGTACTTGCATAACTAAACTAAAGAAATTCCCTCCCGATCCTGACGGCTTAAACTTTATTCACCAAGCACAAGGCTTATACTCATCAGACTGGCAACTAGTTAAAGACCAAGCACCCCCTAGTAAATCCAAAAAATACCAAATATCAACACTCCCAAAAAATTGGAGGGAGCGGTTTTTTAAACATATTTTAGAAAAAAATAGCAAATACACCACCGCCATTGCGACGCTTGCAATAACCGGCTGTCGACCAGCCGAGCTTGAGAACGGAATTACCCTACACTTACTAACAAACCAGACTATAAAGGTACGCATCCAAGGTAAAAAAACCCATGATGGTATTTATGGACAAGATTTTAGGGAATTTGAAATTAGCTATGAAGGCCCTGAATTTTCTTATTTGCTTGAAAAAATCCCCTTAAACAACCAGCCGTTCTTAGTTCAAGTGGCCTCAGCAAATGCCCTCGGCGAACAAATGCGTAAATACAGTAACCAAGTATTTTCGAAAATAAAAGGCAATATCTCGCCTTACACCTATCGTCACGCCTTCGCCAAAAATATAAAATCCATTCTCAGCTCAAAAACAGACATCGCTTTGGCGCTAGGCCACAGTAATGATAAGTCGCAGCGTTATTATGCCAATAAAGGTAAAAATGGCGGTGGGTTCCAAATCGAGAAAATAGAAGGCACTAGAGCCGTTAAGCAGATTAGTTCAAATAATAGTTTTAATATTAATCAACTACCTAATAATAGTGGCGGCATGTCTATGTAATGTAAAGCAGCACCGGCGGATATCTCTCACTTTCAGGATTTGATTTCCTAACAAATATTATCTCATAATATTAAAGAGCGCCTAACATTGACCTCCCCCAGCGTTTGCTCTACTCGTTTACGTACTATTAAAACAATACGTTAGTATTTTACATGATCAACTTTGACGCAGTTTTCACCGATTAGCTGGCCATTCTTACAAGCTGTTTTACACATAAAAGGTGTCTGATCCCCCCCTTCGCCTACCTTGGGTCAAAAAAATGGGACAAGACTTTACTAAACAACTATGGCCTAAACTCCCTTTTTAATAATCTAGTTGAAATTTCTTCGGCTGAATATCGCTCGTGAAATTGACTGTATAAGTTCCAATAAACAATTTCGTCCGTACCGTCAGTATTTAGATTGTTTTAAATAAGCGATACGATGTATATGTGCTGTATCAATTCTTCCAGGCAGACACCATACCCAATATTTTGTGGTCTCTATTCTTGCAACATAGGTTAATTTACATAAACTGGTGGCTGATAGAGTTCTCTTAGTTGTTTTTTAACCCACTTCATATCTGCAGAACAATCTTTGTATAGATGACTTTGATAATTTAGCAGAGGTTATTTAAAAAACCTGAGCTGTAAAACAGCACCTAACATTGACCATTTTCAGCATTGGTCTTTGTTCGCACATATGTATTAGACCAGTATGTTAGCGATTTTACGTGATCAACTTTGACGCTGTTTTCTCTGTGTTAGGGGCCACTTTTCCACGCTGTTTGACAGCTATGATTTCGTTCATGGTCAGTTTAGGTGTAGATGCTTTGTTAGAAATGGTATTCTACCTTCTCTGGCCTTACTCCGATATTTAAAAATCACTAATCCAGATTGGCGAAGGTATTGATAGTCTATAGATGAATTAAATAGCTATCAGTATTGAATCAGAACTTGAACTTCTAGTAAAAATAGATTTACCCTATTTATACATCGAATGATATTAAATATGAGTGTGTCATTAAAATACATTTGCAATAATCTTACATATTATATGTAAGAATTATAAGTTGTAATTATACTTTTTTGAGGTTTAGGTTATGAAAACTGAGCATCCTTTAATTGAAATGCCCAACCCTGATGAAATTTTCCCGCGAGAAAATAGTTGGCAGAAAAAATATACAAAATTGGTCGAAAGAGCCCTTCAAGAAAATATCAATGTAGTCACAGTTGATATTAGTAAGCTAGAAAAAAAAGAAATTTTTATGCAGCCAATTGTAAGAAAAAGGATAACTGAAATAGCAGATCTAAATAAAATATCATTTGACGAAGCTTTTGCTGGCTTAGCTGCTGCAGGTTTAGAATCAGTTGTCGCTAGTCGCAAAAGACATGAACAATCTAATGCCCCGAAGAGCCCTACTCTTTACGAAGAAAAGAATAGTTGCGATGTAACAAATGAATCAATTTGCACCAATTTCAATTTTAATGATCAAACAATCGATATTCTCCGGCCCGATCTTGGCAAGCTGTTTGACAATGAAAAAAAAACTATTGATGACCTCTTGATAAAGAGATCTTGGAGAGACGATCTTCTTTCGGCTGGGACAGGTAATGAAAATCAGCTTTTCGAAACTATTGGGAGCAAGCTTGAAGAGAAAGTTTTGGAGTTCAAAAAAGGACACATTAAAATCTCAAAATTGAGAAAACACAGCGAAAAAGCATCTAGAGCGGCAATTGAAATAACTAATGTTGAGCACACTTATTATAGAAAGATGATTATATTTTATATCCCTATTTCGCAAATTGTAAAAATTGGGAGAGACAAATACTGCCCACAATGGATTTTTGAAAAAGCTAAAAAAGATCAAGGTTTTGGAGGTAAAAATATGATGAAAAACGATTATTATCCAACATTGACTAAACCGACTTGGTTAGAAAAAAATACTTGGATTGCAGCTCATACACAACAATTCCAAAAAACGGTAAACTAAGTGAATCTGAAATACAAGCCGTTGACCTTCAGCTACCTTATAATATAAGTGGTTATTCAAAGTACTGAGCGTCAATTACTTAATATCTGATGTGGTCGCGAATTTGTAGACATGGTGTCCCGCAAGGACGCCAACCGGAAATTGTCAATGTAGTTGTCGGTGTGCCAAGAAGGCTAAGCAGTTGGAAACTGCCAGCCATGCTTTTAGCTGCTATTGGCCGTATCCCCCGATTATCAATCAGCTTTCGACTCTACGCTTTTCGAAATTTCTTGGCGCCATAGCTGAATATGTTAATTCAGCTCTTTAATCTACCGATTAAAGTTCAATTGCGGCTTCAATCTGAGCAATCAAGTTGGACGTCAACCTCATAGCTTTTGTTGCTAACTTTCTTAGAGTATCTACCCTGTGTTGTGCCAGTTTTGGATCATAACCATCCCTACCTTTATTCTGATTCAGCGCGCTAGAAATTGAGGATTTCTATACACCTAATAAGCGCGGCTATTGCTTTTTGAAAATTCCCCACTTTCAATAAAACCTCTATCTGGTATCTTTATTCTTGTTTTAGCTGTTTATGTTCTTATAGTTTTATCGTCTTTAGACTGATTGAAAAAAGCTATAAAGCTATAGCAACTAATCTTTTGTAATTCCGTTTATTCTCGATTGCTCTTATGAGTTGAATTTAAGAATTAATCAGAATGCGCATATGATGGAGTGGATTTTTTTAGATATTTTTTATTTCATGCATCAGGCCAGGGTGCGCTCAACTTTAACATTATTTTTAAAACCTATATGCTGGAAAAAAATTATTATTACTTAGACGATGCTGCAAAATTTATTTCCTCCGAAACAGGGCTCTCAATTTCGGCGGATGATTTAATCGATCAGGCTATACAATCCAAGTTATTTGTTCACGCTAGCGCATCAAATTGGTTGGTTAAGCAATTTTATAAAGAACCCTTCGTATTTGACGGATATTGCGCCTTTGAGAGCTCTTACCTAAAATCCGCAGTACAAACGATCAAAAGAGGAGAAAAATTTTACGCGACCTATTTCTCGGTAACACGACTCGAGCTGATGCGCCATTCCGTCCCCTATGATGAAGAATTTGCTGCTTTAATGTCAGCTACAGCAATATCTTGCCCATTAACATTAATGGATATCGTTGTAAGGCGTGACATGTTATTAGAGTTCATAGAGTTCCACTGCCCACTAAAAGTTATAAACAACATTGCAATAAATGACTCAGCAGCACAATTACCTACCCCAAAATTATCTAGCGGTCTGGAGCAATCAATTAGATCCGAGCTCTGTAATTGCTTTGTACTTGCTGGAGAGTACTGGCAGATCAGTTTTAATCAAAAAACGGTGATGATAAAGGATACAAAGGGCATGCAGTATATCAACTACCTGATCTGCAATAAAGGCAAGGGCGTTCACGTGTCGGAGTTATATTACGCAATTAATCCCAAAGACAATCAGCAGGCCGATAACGCGCTATCTAGCATGACTGGAGAGCAATTAAATGCTGAAGGGCTTAGCTTAAGTAATTTAGGGGATGGTTTTGAACTGCTTGATAAAAAGGCCCTTGCAACTTTGAAACTCCAAATTGAGCAACTCGGTGACCAGATGGAAGATGCAAAAGAATTTGGCGAATTTGAGAAATTAGAAAAACTCGAAGCTGAAAGAGATCAGATTATCGCACGGTTATCTAGCGACATGGGCTTAGCCGGTAAAAGTCGATTATCTACCAGCCCCATTGAAAATATTCGTAAAAATATTGAGAGACGAATTAGTAAAGATTCTCGCAAACTGCAAAATTCCTTCCCTGAGTTTGCAAGCCATCTGAAAACAGCGATCAATACTGGAACAGTATGCCAATACACGCCATTTCCAGATGTATTTTGGGGAGATATCGAACAAATTTAATATTGCGCGCTAAAAAATCGCATCGCGCCTAAAAAAGTCGCGCCAGGTCAGTGAACACAAATGTTCCCTGGCCTGGCAGATTTTAGGGAATACAGCGAATTCATCGAAAGATGAATATCAACCTCCAACTGTAACCTTGCCAGGCCATTGTAATTGGAGGTTTTTTTTTGCAATTTAAGGAATAATAAAATGACTGGTATTATCAATAAAGTAAAAAATGATCAACCTTCTGAAAAAGAAAGCGCAACTATAACTTCTGCTGTACCCCCAAAAAAGACCACCAGCTTGTTCGATCCATCAGTACTGCGCCTATCTCAAAACTTTACTGAAGCCACCGGCGTTAAAAAACTAGTCACGACCATTCCCGTTCGTAAACCCAATAAACAAGATTTTATCCGTGTCCACCAGGATCCTTCATTTCGCTTGGAAACCGCTATTTTGGAATTGAAAGAAGATCGAGAATCTTATTTAGTCGCACCTGACTTATGGCCAGATCTCAGTGGAGAACTAACACCTAAGGTGCTGTTTACGGCCATTAATCGTCAAAAGGTTCTATTTCTCTGGCCCATTCGCTTACCCGGAGAAGAGGGTCGCTACGATGAGTGGAATGCCTCCGCCTTGGAAGCTGCCACGATGGCACAAAAGGACTGGATTCGAATTTCTGCCAATATGAATTTAGGCGCCTATGAGGTCTTCTGTAGTGGTCAAGTTTTTTAAGACACAGAGATAGGTTGTTTAATAGCCATATTGGCTTCATAGTTATTGGGAGAGACATATCCCAATGTAGAATGTAATCGCTGACTATTATAGAAACTAATTA
>TBL_comb47_HYPODRAFT_10001685_pt1 | contig 28381 bp, 26 predicted proteins | sample TroBogypolimnion_40_FD_10682 | JGI IMG/M metagenome (IMG submission 10682) | reverse complement strand
TCATGACGCTCATAACGTTGATGTCACTGGAGTCGCTGGCTGGCCACGTCCGGCTGAGGGATGTCAGGTTTGGGGTTTGAAGTTTAAGGTTTGAGCATTGCAGGCCTCGGTGCTCCCTAGGACCTTCATGGACCGATGAAGGCGTGTGGAGGATGACTTTGCTCAGGACTTGGCGTCGATTTGACTGCCCTTCAAGACGATGTTGGTCTTGCTGGTCTTGGCGAGCTCTGCAGTTTTGATGTCAAAACTCCTCACCACCTCCCCCGTCAAGCGGTTGGTCATCTTGACTTGGATGGCGCTGCCGTCTTTGGAGACCGAGTAGCCCACGCTCAAATCAGGGGGGGGTCTCAAGTCGATGGGTTTGATATCTTGAACTCTTGGGCTGTGCTTGAGCGGGTCGCTGGCCAACGTGACTGTTGAGGCCGAGCTGCCTTTGGCATCAGGGCTCGGGCTCGTTGTACCCACTTGGTGCAAGGTTTGAAAGGGCAAGGGCGTGACCCCTGGGGAAAGGGCGGCATCTTGCGTGTGGGACGCTGGCGTGCTCAAACCCGTGCCCAGCTTGACCGCAGGGTCGAGGGGGGTCATGGTGCTGAGGGCTGTTACGCCAGAGTTGGACAAGATGTACTCCTTGTAGATGGGTTGTATCCTATTGGATCCATGCTTGGTGAATCGTCAGCTCCTTGTCAAGCTGAAGGTTCCAAACCCCTGAGTCACTGCCACTTACCGTCATTTACCGCCATTACCTTTTGCTCAAACACCCGCCCAGACACCCTCCTAGTCCTGGGTCAAGCGGGCCTCTTGTTCACCCAGAGGCACCCACAACACGTTTAAAGTGGAAAACACACTCATTCACACCCTTGTCCTTGCCCATGCCCCTGAGCGCTCACCTTTGAAACTGGGTTCGCCATGCGCTTAGAAAGACGGGCTTGTGTTTTTTTTCGGGGAGGCTTGATTAGTTGAGTAGAATCGCAAAGTTTGTCACATTTGTTAAATAGTTAGGATTGCAGAATTTTCATGGATTACACCAACATGTCTGCCTATTACGATGTCATCATGACCTCAGGCTATTATGACTATCAGGGCATTGTTGACGGGTTGATGAGCCATCAACCCGTGAACAATATTTTGGAAATCGGCTGTGGCACTGGACTCATCTTGGAGGAGTTTGCCAAGCGCCAACCCCATGTGTCGATCACGGGCGTGGACCTCACGCAAGCCATGCTTGACATTGCCAAGCCTCGTTTGGAGGCCTTCCCCCAAGTCCAGCTCTCCCAAGAAAACGTGATTGAATTCGATTTGAAGCAACAATTCGATTTGACCTTCTCCTATGGCGGTGTGTGGTACTTCGTGATCGATGGCGACAAAGAGCCCTTTTTGGTGAGCCACATCCCGGGTGAAGCCCACAATCAACAAGGCCTCGAACAGCTCTCCCATCATGTGAAATCGGGCGGCCTTTTGTTGTTGGGTATTCAAGGCCCTCACCACGACTATGAACGCACCATCTCCAACGGCATGGTCTACTCCCAAAAGATCCACCCCGCCCCAAACGGTTTTATCAAGGATTATTTCCTGAGCGATGGCAGCAAAACGGTGATGGCCCAAACAGTCCACTACCGCACCTATGATTTTGCGCAAAGCCAGCAAATGCTCAGCGCCTACGGTTTCGATTACCAGCCCGAGGCCGCGAGCAACAACAAGTTTTTGACCTTCAAAAAACGCTGAATAACCCGAGAGGGGGTGCAACAGATTTGCCCCTGGGTGAGGCGCTTGGAAGGGGATTTTTTCTCAAAGCGTCGGGTGCTTCTAGGTCCTTTTTCGGTCAAAATCCTGGCATGCCTTGTATGAACACACCCATGCGGGTCCAGCCTCCATCTTCCTGGACCCCGCCCTTGCTTTTTGAGTCGCACACAAGCGTGGCGTTTCGCATCCTTTCTTTTTCTTTCTCAACCCCTGTCTGAGCGCTCTTTCTTCTCATGAATTCAACCGAATCCTTGCCAGTCATCTTATTCATCGGCGTGGGCAATATGGGCAACCCCATGGCGGCCAACCTCATCAAAGCGGGTTTCAAAGTCTGGGTCCACGACCTCGACCCCCAAAAAGCCCAAAATCTATTGACGCTGGGTGCCCAATGGGCCGATCGCATCGATCAAGTCGCTCCCAACGTGGACGTGGCATTTTGCTCTTTGCCTGGCCCCCCACAGGTCAAAGCGGTGATGCTGGGCGACACCGCCTTGGTCTCGCACCTGAAAAAAGGCGCTTGCATCATCGACACCTCCACGAGCTCTCCCGCACTCGTTCAAGAGGTGTTTGCGGCGGCACTTGCCCGTGGCGTGCATTTCTTGGAGGCGCCGGTCACCAACGCGGTGGACTTTGCCGCTTTGGGCCGCTTGTCGATCTTTGTCGGTGGGGACGAGGAGCAATACAAGCTTCACAGGCCGCTATTTGACGTGATTGGCGAGAAGATTTTCTTTGTCGGGCAGCCGGGCAACGGCGCCACCGTGAAACTCCTCACCAATTTGCTCTGGTTTGTGAGTGCCGCCACGATTGGGGAGGCCTTGATGCTGGGCGCCAAAGCGGGTGTGCCCCTGCACACGGTCTGGGAGGCGATCAAGTCTTCAGCGGGCAACTCTTGGGTGGCCGAGCACGACGTGCCCTCCATTTTTGCCGGTCACTACGACCCGAGCTTTTCATTGGCCTTGTGCGTCAAAGACCTCACCCTCATCAACGAGATTGCGGCCACCCAGGGCTTCGCGCTCAAGATGGGCGCTTTGGCCAAAACCTTGTTTCAAGAAGCCGCCGAGCGCTTTGGCGAATCTGCGGCAGAGTTGCACGTGGTCAAACTCCTCGAGGACCGCGTGGGCCTATATTTGCGCCCCCCGCACGGCCAGAGCGCAACACCGTCCTTTGCCGACGCCACTTCTTTGGCTCCCACACTCAAGCGCGGTGACACCTCGCCCCCCATTGAGCAGCAAATCGCTTTCATGCGCGAGGCCCACCAGCACATGCCCCAAGGCGTGGCGGAGAACTACCGCTACTGGGGCGACGACAAAACCGTGTTTGTAAAAAGCGCCCAGGGCTGCGTGATCACCGATGTGGACAACAAGCGGTATGTGGATTTTCGCTTAGGCTACGGTCCCATCATTTTGGGTTACCGTGACGAGCGGGTCGACCGCGCGGTGGTGGCGCAAATCACCGAGCGCGGCACCTTGTCGGGTTTTGCCACCCCCTTGGACGCCCAGGTGGTGCAGCAGGTGAAGGCGCTGTGCCCACAAATTGACAAAATGCGTTTTGCCAACTCAGGCACTGAAGCGGTGATGGGGGCGGTGAGAACCGCGCGCGGCTACACACGGCGCGACCGCTTGGCCATTGTGGAAGGGGGCTTTCACGGGCTCTACGACGAGATGATGTGGAAGTCCGACATCGAGAATTGGACGCCGGGCTCAGGGGTAGAGCCGCGCGTCATCCCCTTTGGCGGCGGCATCCCTGAGCGCGCGCGCGAAAACGTCGATATCATTGGTCTCAATGACCATGAAGCGCTCGAGCGTTTGTTTGCCACACGCCGTGACAGCTTGGCTTGTGTGGTGCTCGAGCCCATCATTGGGAACGCGGGAAGCATTGCCGCCACCCCGCAATGGCTCGCCCGCCTGCGGCAACTTTGCGATCAAAACGGCAGTTTGCTCATTCTCGACGAGGTGAAATCAGGCTTTCGTGTGGCCAAGGGCGGCGCGCAAGAACTCTACGGCATCCACGCCGACCTCACGACGTTTGCCAAGGCCATGGGCAACGGCTACCCGGTGGCCGCCTTTGGGGGACGCGCCGCGGTGATGGATGTGGTCGGCTCGCAGCCTGGCGGTGTCGTGCACGGAGGGACCTACACGGCCAATTTGGTGGCCTTGAGTGCGGCGCATGCGACGCTTGATATTTTGACCCACACCCCCGCATTGGAGCGCGCCGCACAAGCGGGCGAGGCTATCCAAGCCGTTCTCGCGCGGGTTTTTCGGGCTGCGGGCATTGAGCATCAATTTGCCGGACCGGCCACCATGTTTGGGGTGCACTTCACACCGACGGTACCCACCACCTACCGCGACTGGCGCAAGACCAATAGCGAGCTCTACCGCCGCTTTGCCTGGGGTCTCATTGAACGCGGCGTGATGCTCGAGCCCGATTCACGCGAGCCCTGGTTTTTGTGCGAGGCGCACCAAAGCGTCGACCTGTCTTGGCTTGAAGACGTGTCGCACTCGGCCATGAAGGCGGCGATGAATGCTTTTGTCAACGCTTGACTTTGTCCGGGCTCAATGCCCCAGGATTCGAGTTTTCAGTCGGCCCAAGGCGTAAAAAGCCTGGCCCATCCATTCCCTAAAGACGAGTTGGCTGTGCATAAGCGCATCGGCGTCGGGCAACCAGTCCATGAGCGTTGCGTCTTGCAGTCTCACTTTGAAGTCCACTGGATAGGCGTCGACCTCAAAGCCCGCATTCTCAAACAAAGCGCGGGCGCGGGGCATGTGAAATGCGGAGGTCACCAAGGTCACGCGGATGTTGTCCCTTGCGTCCAGGGTCTTGCTGTGCGCCAAAATCAAAGCCCGTACCGCTCGAGACTCTTCTTCGGTGGTGGCCACTTGGGAGGTCACCCAAATGAGGTCGCTGGGGACACCGAGCGCCACCGCTTTGCGTTTGAGGTATTCGCCTTCCAGTGGCGTGTCTGGCCACCAAGGTATAGCGCCACCGGTAAAGATCAAGTGAGCGGGGTGTTGGGACTGGGTCGTGTTGATGGCCTGAAAGAGTTCAACCCCAGCAAAGAGTCGATCCGGGTCCGACCATTCGGTCACCGCACCTCGCTTGCCTTCAACAGAATGAATCATGCCGCTCAGAATGACCACGTAGTTGCTGCCACTCATGTCTTGGGGGCTCACCCGAACGGCGTGTTCTTCCAGATTTCTCACCAACCAGTCGGCACATTTTGGCGTCGATAAAACCCATAAAAGCAAGAGGCCGATGAGCACAGGACCACGTTTTTTTTGTATCAAACCCCAAATCAAAAAATAGCCCACGACGCTGATAGGCAGCAGCAGCAAGGGCAAAATTTTATGCAAATAAAGCATGGCAAAGATCCATGGTGGGTTTCAATGGGAGGTGTTTTTAACGTCTGAGCTTCCCAACTGTAACCGATGCAGTCGCTGGTTCACCACTGGGCACTTGATGCGGGGTCAAAATAGACTCTCAATGTTGCACTGTGTTTGAGCTTGGCCCATGGTTCAAATTTCCCGGTCCACTTCTTTTTATTTTGAGTAATGTAATGTAATGTAAGTTAGGTAAGTTAGGTAAGTTAGGTAAGTTAGGTAAGTAAGTTGAGTAACGAAAGTAAGTAAGTAAGTCTGCGTAAGTAAGTTGAGCAACGAAAGTAAGTAAGTCTGCGTAAGTAAGTTGAGCAACGAAAGTAAGTAAGTTTACATAAGTAAGTTCTCGTAAGTAAGTTCTCGTAAGTAAGTTCTCGTAAGTAAGTAAGAGAGGTAACAAACGTCAGTAATTTAACAAGGTGCGCGGAAATCCTCTCTGTTAAGGGGGAGGATGTCAAAAATAAGACATGAGTCGCCTGGCTTGAACATCAGGATCGGATTGGGCCATGACGGCTCTCACCACGGCAATGGAGCCCACGCCACAGGCTTGCACCGCTTTAAATTGGGTCTCATCAATGCCACCAATGCCCACCAAAGAAAAGTTTTCCATGAGACTGGCGTAGGCGCGCAAACGCCCCAGGCCTTGGGGCTTGGTTTTCATTTGCTTCAAGGTGGTGGGGAAGACTGCTCCCAAGGCCAAATAACCTGGAGCATGACCTGCGGCTCGGATCATCTCCAAGTAGCCGTGGGTGCTCAGACCCAACACGCACTGGCTTTGACGGATTTTCTCCATCGGCGCCAATTCAAAATCTTCTTGCCCCAGGTGTAAGCCATAGGCGCCTTCGGCCATGGCCACCTCCCAATGGTCATTGATGAAGAGTCGAGTTTGGGACGACTCTGCCGCCCGGACGGCGGCTCTCACCTCGCGAAGAATGGCCGAGCGGTCTTGCGACTTGAAGCGCAGCTGCAAGGTGGGCACACCGACGTCGACCATTCGCTTGACCCACTCTGAGTCGGGCAGCACCGGATACAAACCGAGTGCCGGCAAAGGGGGGTTGGGGCTGGGACGCGGCGCGGTGCTGAAGTCTTCCCAAAGCTGCGGCCAGGCCAAGGCATTGAAGCGCCCCGTTCTTGCGCACGAACGCATCCAAGCACTTGCAATCAGGGATGCTTCGTCGTCTTCAAAAAAAAGCGCCAAGGCGGCCAAGCGGCAACTCTCCATCAATTGCCCCCAAAAGGACCCCGTCTCTTCATGGGCAAGGCGCAATAATTCGTTGGGTAAAAGCGGCGCTTGGGCCGAGCCCGTCAAATGCTGCTCAAAATCTTCTTGCCAGTGAGCAAGGATAGACTGATCGTGGCTTGAGAGGTGGGTGGCCCAGTCTGCCGCGGTTCGCTCGCTGGATAACGGGGCAGGGGGGGAGGCGGTGCTGTCTGCGTTGAATCCACTCAGACTCCAGCCATAGGGCAAGAGGTTTTGGTGCAAATGCGCCAAGATTCGGGCGTGGGCAGCCACTGGAGGGCGGGTGTGCTCGCGGTGCGGTTGGTGGGTTGGACGGGCGTCGGTCATGATCGAGGCAGGGCGGTGTTGAGCGTGGGCCTAGGGTGCGGTGAGGTCAGGCTGAGTCGAGCGTCTTGGGCTTGGCGGCAGCTGATGACAGCTGATGGCAGCTGATGGTAACAAAGGATTCACGGCGCTTGATGCCAAAACGGGGTGCCAAGAACTGGGGTGCTCGCTTGCGCGGCGCTTTGTGGCTTCATGGCACCCCCCAAATGGGAGGCTCGCCCCGCTCGAACGCCCCAAGCAAATGCTTGGGCCATCTCCAAAGGGTCTTGCGAGAGGGCCACCGCCGTGTTGAGCAGCACCGCATCAAAGCCCCACTCCATGACTTGGCAGGCGTGGGAGGGCAGTCCCAGTCCCGCGTCCACAATCAAAGGCACTTTGAGGCGGTCTCTGAGCACTTTCAGGGCGTGGGGATTGATGGGACCCAGGCCCGTGCCAATGGGTGCAGCCCAAGGCATCACTGCTTGGCAGCCGACATCGAGCAACTTTTGACACAGCACCAAGTCCTCAGTGCAGTAGGGCAGGACCTTGAATCCAAGTTTGATGAGCGCTTGCGCGGCCTCGGGCAAATTCACCGTATCGGGCTGGAGGGTGTAGTCGTCCCCTATGAGTTCGAGTTTGATCCAATCGGTCTCAAACACCTCTCGGGCCATTTGCGCGGTGGTGATCACCTCTTGCACCCGGTGGCATCCAGCGGTGTTGGGTAGCAGTGGGGTCTTCAATTCTTTGAGCAAGGACCAAAATCCGTTGGCCCCAAGCGCCTGGGCATCGAGCTGCGGCATCTGCCGGCGAAGCGACACCGTCAAAAACGCTGGGGTGGTGGCACGCACGCAGTCCATCAGCACCGCAGGAGAAGGATAGCGCGAGGTTCCCAGCATCAAGCGAGAAGTGAACGTCTCGCCATAAAGAACCATGGGGTCGGGTCGGCTCAAGGGCGATGCTTCTCGGTGAGGGGTGACTTCAGGGGCGTTCATGGCAAAAGGGTGCTTTGAGGACAGGGCTAGGCAGGTGAGAAGTCAATCATAGCCCAAAGCGAAAAAGCATCAAAATACCCAATAGGGAGCAAGTCTGGTGTCAAGTTTGTGTTTGAGCAGGAGCTTGGAATTTAGCCGCCCGTGATGGGGGCAATGAGCTCGATTTCATCGTTTTCATGCAAATAGGTTTGGGCATAGTCGGTTTTGGCGACAAACTCCAAATTGACCGCGGCGGCAAAGGGTGGCACGATGCCAAAGCGCTCAATGGCCAGGCTCAGGGCGGCGTGGTCAGGCAGCTCAAAGGGCAGTTGGTTGATCAAGACGTGCATGGGCAGAGAAATTCAAAACAAGGGTTTAAGTGGGTGTGCTCACGTGCAGACCGACGCTCTGGGCCAAATCCAGTTGCTGGTTTTGCAGCCATTCTAGAGCGCAATCGACCATCAAGGGTGTGATCAAGAAGCCGTGGCGATAAAGACCATTGATCCGCATGAGCCCAGCTTCTTGCACCTCGATGGTGGGCAAGTTGTCGGGCAAGGTCGGTCGCAGTTGGGTGTTCATCTCGAGCACCCTTCCTTCGGCAAAGCCTGGGTGCACGCTGTAAGCCGCCGACAAGAGCTCCAAGGTTGAGCGCACACTGCTGGGCGAGGTGTCTTCGCTTTCAATCTCGGTGGCGCCAATGACAAAGATGCCCTTTTCTTTGGGCGCGATGTAGATCGGGTAGCGCGGGTGGATGAGGCGAGTCGGACGACTGAGCGTCACCTCAGGTGCGTGCAGTCGAACGACCTCGCCGCGCACGCCTCGAAGCCTCGTCCAAGTGGGCTTGGCGCCAAACCCGCGGCAGTCGATGACCCAGGTGGGCGCACCCGGGTGGAAGTGGGGGGCCTTGAATTCCCCGGATTTGACAAGGGCCAGCAAAGCCAATGGGTCTTCGGGCCTGTGCCAGTGCAGTTGAAGTGACCCCTGGGCTTCTTGCCCTTCAAGAGCCCAGAGGAGACTGGCCAACAGTTCTCGGTTGTCGAGTTGCCCTTCTTGGGGCAAGAAGAGGGCGCGCTCAAAGCGGTTGGCAAGACTGGGCTCCAAGCGGCTCAAGCCTTGAGCGTCCAGGCTTTGCGGGGCCGATAAACTCGGCAGCAGGGCGTGATTGCGCTCGAGCAGTTTGGCAAAGCGCTCGGCTTCACCCGCGTCTGCAGGGTGCCAAAGGATCAAGGTGCCCGCTCGTTGAAAGAACACGGGATGGGGCAAGGCCTTGAGCAGTTCAGGCCATTTTTCCAAGCTGTACTGCCCCATGCGCACCACGTTGAGCTCGGTGATGGCCGACTCGGCCAAGGGCGCCAACATGGCCGCGGCCACAGGGGCCGCAGCGTTGGGAATCTCGGGGCCATTCGCTTCAAACAGGCTCACCCGGTGGCCCTCCAGGACCAGTCGCCAAGCCAGGGTCCGGCCCAGCAGGCCCGCACCAATCACCAAGCAGTTGGTTTTATTCATGGTTTTGGGCTTGGGTCTGGGCTCGGGTTGAGGGAATAGAGAGAAGGGTGCTTGATGGCTTAAGGTTTCGCTGGCACTTTGAATCGGGCCAGGGTCCAGGGTGAGGCACTAAAATGGTGTGACTCGATTTGATCAACTGCGACTTTTTCTGATTATAAAAGGGAAATCCATTGCAAACCACTCACCCTTCCCACGGCCTACCACACTACCCTCGGGTGCTGAGCATTGCTGGCTCCGACAGTGGTGGCGGTGCGGGCATTCAAGCCGACCTCAAAACCTTTGGCGCACTGGGCTGCTACGGCATGACGGCCATCACCGCCTTGACCGCGCAAAACACCCAAGGCGTTCAGGGGATTTTTCCTGTGAGTGCGCAATTTTTGAAGCAACAAATCCAATCGGTGGCCGAGGACATTGGTGTGGATGCGGTGAAAATTGGCATGCTCCACACACCCGAGATTGTGGAGGTGGTGTGTTGGGCGATCGATCACTTTGGCTGGCGCCATGTGGTGCTCGACCCCGTGATGGTGGCCACATCGGGCGACCGATTGATCAACGAGGAGACGGTGCAAGTTTTGGTGCGGGACTTGTTCCCTCGGGTGAGTTTGATCACGCCCAATTTGGACGAGGCCGAGGTCCTGCTCGGGCGCAAGATATTGGGGATCGATGAATTGGACGACGCAGTGGCGGCACTCTTGAAGCTGGGCGCCAAGAGCGCTTTGCTCAAAGGCGGCCATTTGCCTGGTGAGCGAGTGGTGGATGTGTTGGCCACGCGTGACAAACTCAACCTCACCGATTCTGACACTGACGCAGGCATTCAATTTCAACATTTGGAGTCCCTGCGAATCCACAGTCGAAATGTGCATGGCACTGGATGCACCTTGTCGTCGGCCATTGCAGCGCATTTGGCCAGGGGAGACAACCTCCCCACATCGGTGTCATTGGCCAGGGGCTATATTTTGCAAGCCATTGAGGCGGGCACTCGGGTGAGCACTGGAAAGCCCGGCGGTCACGGACCCCTGAACCATGGCTTTGGACCTCGGCCCATGATGCTGATTTGAAAAAAAACTGTGGATTCTGACCGACCTGGACCCATGGGGACCGCAGTCCAAGAGACAAAGGACATGCTCGAGCACTTCATCTCAAGGGATGGGTTCAAAAGAGTTGATCAATTTTCAATAAAGTCAGTGTACCCATGATCGCAAAGATGCTGGATGCCGCGCGGTGAACCCATTTCATGGGGATTTTGTCGGCAAATTGCTCGGCCACGAAAACCGCTGGTACGTCGGCAATCAGCATGCCAAGGGTGGTGCCAGCCACCACCAAGATGGGGGTGCCATAGTGCGCTGACAACGCTATGGTGGCGATTTGAGTTTTGTCGCCCATTTCCGCCAAAAAGAACGTGACCAAGGTGGCCCCAAACACACCCAGATGATTGCCCTGAGTGGTTTCATCGTCATCAATGTGGTCTGGAATCAAGGTCCAGGCCGCCATCGCCAAGAAAGACAACCCCAGCGCCCAGCGCAGCATCTCGGGCTCCAAGGTCGTCGTGATCCAAGCCCCCAGTGCACCAGCGAGTCCGTGGTTCAAGACGGTGGCGATCAAGATGCCCAACACGATGGGGATGGGATTTTTAAAGCGCGCAGCAAGAATAAAAGCGAGCAACTGTGTTTTGTCGCCCATTTCCGCCAAAGCGACCACGCCTGTGGACACGAGTAAAGCATCGAGTGTCATGTTCTTGCTGGGGTGGAATGGTGTGGGGATTACTGTGGGGCTGGTGGTGCTTGGGCCAAACCAGAGTCAACCCATTCGAGCCCAATGGCTTAGGTGTGCCTCAACCCGTGTGGGGTTAAGGCGTCATGCAACGCCATTGTAGTTGGGGGATTCAAGGGGTGATGTCAACCCACTCCACAAAGACCTCAAGCTTCAACCTACTTTTTTGGCCAAGTCGCTCACCGAGGCCTCAAAGGCCACATTGATCAAGTCGTGAAGTTCAAACAACTTGGTCCAAATGGCCTCGGTGCTCAATTTGCCTTTTTTCTCGGTGAAGGCATCGGTGTCGATGATGGCGTTGGGGCCGTGGTAGGTCAAGAGGCGCTTGGGAAACACCCTGTCATCAAAATCGATGTCGTTTGTAAATTCAATGCCGCTGTCTTGAAACACTTAGACCCGGTTCACCAGTTGAATATCGTCAATTTGGTGTTTGACCTCGGAGTAGGAGTAGAGCGAATTGCCCCCCAATTTTTGAAACAAGGCCAACTCTGGCTTGGTCAAATAGCATTGGATGTGGGCGCCTTTTTTTGACGATCAGTGGCTGAGCTTGGCCAACAGGAGTTGAGCAAAGTCACTGGGTGGGACTGTTGTTTAAAGTATTCATTCTTGCGGTGAAACAATGAAAATTAGCCCGTTTTTTCGGGTTTTTTGAATCATCGAAGCTAGAATAAACCCTGATGTCACAAAAATATCGTCAAAAATCACTCAGGATAACCCTGATGTTGTTTTGACTCGCGACCCGAGCTTTTGTCTTGGTCTGACACCTACTATTTTCTTTATTTCAACCCTCAGGAGACTTTCCCATGATGTTCAAAAAACTCGTCCTCGCCACTGCTTTGTTGAGCACTTTTGCGGCTTATGCTGAAGAGCATGCGGCTGAAGCCAACCCATTGACCTTCAATGTGGGTGCTGTGAGCGAGTACCGCTACCGCGGCTTGTCACAGTCTGCTGTGAAACCTGCACTCCAAGGCGGCGCTGACTTTGAACTTGGCCATGGTGCTTATGTGGGCACTTGGTTGTCTTCCATCAATTGGATTCATGACGCTGACCCCAAAGGTCAAGCCAAGGGTCCGGTGGAGATGGACATTTATGGCGGATTTAAAGGCGCCTTGACCGATGCGGTCGCTTATGACATTGGACTTTTAGAGTACTACTACCCCAGCAACACCTTGAACACCGTGCCTGGTGCTGTGAACGCCAACACCTTGGAGGCGTATTTGGCCCTGACGGCCAGTAACTTCACTGCCAAAATCTCTGACAGCACGACCAACCTTTTTGGCACAGTCAACAGCAAGGGCAGCACCTATTTGGACCTGAGCTACGCCGCCGACTTGGGCGAAGGCTTGAGCTTGGTCCCCCATTACGGCAACCAATTGGTCGCCCACAATTCAAGCGTGAGCTACAGCGATTTCTCATTGGCCTTGAACAAAGACATCGGTGACGGCGTGGTGCTCAGTGCCACTGCCTTGGGCACCAACTTTAAGTCCAAGAATGGCGCGGCCTATACTTTGCCCCAAACGGGCGGCAAAGATTTGGGTTCAACGACCCTCGTCTTGGGTGTTAAAAAGAACTTCTGATGGGTTTGTGAAAACGTCCTCGGACGTTTTTTCGTGTTTTGGTTGAACGCCTTGCACCTCACCTCATAACTCCCCGCTGGATGCCAGTCATCGACGGGGAGTTTTGCTTTGCTTGGGGCATTTCAACCGTTGCCTCATTTCTGGTCGAGCGAAAGAGCTTTTCCGTGACTTCAATCGAGTGCGGGTTTTAGCTCGATTTTTGGGGCTCAACGCCAAGACGCTCATGAAGTCTGGGTGAGGCCGTGGTGTATTCAAAGGGGATTTTGTCGGTGTTGAAGACCCGCTTGGCAATCCCATAGGCGGCCAGCGTTGCTTCATGAAAACCGCTCAAGATTAGTTTTTTCTTGCCAGGGTAGGTGTTGATGTCGCCCACCGCAAAAACCCCGGGACAGTCGGTGGCGAAGTCTTCGGTGTTCACGCTCATTTGTTTTTTCTTCATGGCCAGGCCCCAGTTGCTCAAGGGGCCCAACTGGGGAGAAAGCCCCAGGTTCACACTCACCATGTCGACCTCGGCGCTGTGACTGGCCTGAGAGGCGTCCACCCAAGCGAGTTTCATGGCGGGCTTGTGCTTGACCTTGTCAAGCTCAGTCGCTTCCCCCCTGGTCTCCTCGGGCGCTTCAAATGCCGTGATCTGGCCGTGGACAAAGTGAAGCTTGACCGAGTGGGGCCCAGACGAGGCAGCGCTTGCTTGCACTCGCTCAAAGTGTTCGATCAGCCCCTTGGGGGCATCGAGTTTTTCACGGCGGTGAATGAGGGTGACCGAAGACGGGGTGTCGGTGCTGGCGTTTTGTGTTTTGGCCAAGCTTTTGAGGGTCTCAACACTTTGGAGGGCTTCGTTCAAAGCGGCCTCGTCCCCGCCCACCACCCAGACCACGCGGGGGTGGTGCTGCAAGATTTGCGCTTGGATGGCACCATAAAACACGCCTTGGCCCACCCAGGGTTCGAGCCCAAGGCTGATCAAGGGACGTGGCAAGAATGCCCCCACCCCACAGGCCAAAACCACCGCCTTGACCTCAAACACCAGCCCCTTGGCTGTCTTGACTCGAAAGCGCTTGGCGTTCATTGCTTGACCCGCTTCATTGGGGTCCAGGGAATGCAAGGCATGAAGTTCGGTGACCAACTGCCCGCCGTGAAAGGGGGCCTTGAAAGGTTTGATTTGGGTGAGGAGTCGATCGATGAGCTCTTGGCCCGTGCAAAGGGGTAGTCCGGGGATGTCATAGATGGGCTTGTCGGCATAAAGCGCCACACATTGCCCGCCGGGCAAGGGCAGCGGATCGACCACGTGGCACGACACCCCCAAGAGCCCTAGCTCAAAGACTTGAAACAGACCCACAGGCCCCGCACCGATGATGAGGACATCGGTTTGCACGGTGGGGTGGGCTTGGGCAATCAAGGCGTGCGCTGTTAGGAAAAATGGGGTTGATCGAAGGCCAGGGGCGGTGGCGCTTCAAAGTTCATGCCAGCGAGCTCAGCATTGCGCTTGGATAGACTTGGGGCAAGGGCCTGCCAAGCGGCCTGTCTGTGGGGATCAGCGCTCAAGCTCGTTCAATTTACCGGTTTTGTCTTTCCACTCTTCGGCGTCGGGCAAAGGCGCTTTGCGTTTGGTGATGCTGGGCCAGCCGATGAGGGAGAGCTCGGCATTCAATGCCGTCATGTGCTCTTGATCGGGCGGCACGTCCTCTTCGGCATAAATCGCGTTGACCGGGCACTCAGGAATGCAGACCGCACAGTCGATGCACTCATCGGGGTCGATCGTTAAAAAGTTCGGGCCTTCGCGAAAACAGTCGACTGGACAGACGTCCACGCAGTCGGTGTATTTGCAGCGGATACAAGATTCGGTGACAACGTGGGTCATGACAGGTCTAAAAAGTGGGTCAAAAGGGAGGGAGAAAAAGTAAGGGAGCAAAAGGATGGGTTCAAGCTGAGCTCAAGCCCGAAGTTTCATTTTAAATCACAAAGCGGTGTTTTTTGGCATTGCCCTTACTCGGGGGCGAGTTTTACCGATGGGGACCTGTTAGGGCGCCGGGTTGTGGTCAATCAACACGGCCCCCGCGGTTTGGTGGGTTGCGGTGTCGACCAAAATCATGGAGCCAGCCAGTCGGCAGTGCTTGAAGTTTTGCGCCAGAATGGGTTCTTTGAATTTGAGCTCTACACGGCCTATGGCGTTCATGCCCAAAGACTCGGTGGGGTGGGGCTCGAGTGTCAAAATGTCAATGGCGTGGGTGATATCGCTCACTTGCGCTTTGACCCATTGATGGCCGTGAAGTGCCCAGTAGGTCCGGCCCTTGACCAAGGGCTCGCTGTCCATCCAGGCCACGGTGGCTTTGACCGTGTTGGTGCTTTGGATGGGGTAGTCCAGCGTTTGGGGGTCTTTGGCGGCTGCAATCAACCAGTCACCGCGGGAGACATCGACCTCGCGGTCCAAGATCACGCCCACACTCTGGCCGGCTTGTCCGAGTTGCGCGTCTTGGGTCTGCCGGGTGGCGTTCAAGATTTGCGCCACGTTGGCCACCTGTTGGCTGGAGGTGACTTTGACTTCGTCGCCCACCTTCAAGGTGCCCGACGCCACCCGCCCCCAAAACACCCGTCGCCCCTGATCGGTGCGGGCCGAATCGTGTTGCTTTTCCACCCACTGCACGCAAACCCAAGTCGGCCCGAGCAAGTCCGGCGGGGTCGTGGGCAGTTGTTCCAAGATACTCAATAAACTCTCACCCGTGTAGCCGCACCAGTGGTGGCGGCTCTCGGCCACGTTCCAGCCTTTGAGCGCGGAGATGGGAACGGTGGCGTGGACGGGGATGTTGGCCTTTTGGGCCAGTTTTTGCAACGCCTCGCCAATGTGTTTGAAGGCGAGACTCGGATCCCTCACAGCGTCGAGTTTGTTGATGACAAAGACCAAGGAGGGGACTCTGAGCAAGGTGGCCAGGAGGGTGTGGCGACGGGTTTGTGGCAGGAGCTCAAGGCTTGCTTTCTCCCACTCGAGTTTGCTCGCATCCACCAAGACCAGGGCCGCATCGGCGCTCGAGGCTGCGGTCACCATGTTGCGGGTGTATTGCTCGTGGCCTGGGGCGTCACCGATGATGAATTTTCGCCGCTCGGTGGAGAAGTAACGGTAGGCCACATCAATGGTGATGCCTTGCTCGCGCTCGGCCGACAAGCCGTCGGTGAGCAAGGCCAAATCGGTTTGCCCCATGCGTTGAACACCGGCCAAGTGGTCTTGCAGCACCGCTTGGGTGTCGACCAACAAACGGCCAATGAGGGTGCTCTTGCCGTCGTCCACAGACCCACAGGTGATGAATTTCAAAGCGCTTTGGGTGAGGTCGCTCGCCGGTGCAGACAAGGTGCTGGTGGTGCTGGAATGGGTGTGGGGCATGGTCAAAGATTCTGGGTTTTTTGGGGGGCGGCCTTGACAAGGGGTCAAGGTCTGATCGGGAACAGGGACTTTTTCAGGAACAAGGTCTTCTCAGGAAGAAGATCTTAAAAGTAGCCGTCTTTCTTGCGTTTTTCCATGGAGGCCTCTGAGGTTTGATCGTCCATGCGAGTCGCACCACGCTCGCTCACATCGGCGCTCAGGGTCTCGATCACAATCTGCTCAGGCGTTGTGGCGTGGCTGGCCACTGGGCAGGTGCAGGTGATGTCGCCCACCGTTCTAAAGCGCACGCTCTCAATGTGCGAGCTTTCACCGGCTTTGAGGGGGGTGAGTTCGGTAACCGGCACCAAGAGACCGCGGCGATCCACCACCTCGCGCTCGTGGGCGTAATATAGACTGGGCAGCTCGATCTTTTCTCGCGAGATGTATTGCCACACGTCAAGCTCCGTCCAGTTGGAGATGGGGAAGACGCGGAAATGCTCACCCGGCTGCAAGCGGGTATTGAAGAGCGTCCACAGCTCTGGGCGTTGGGACTTGGGCTGCCACGTCCCAAAACTGTCTCGGTGGGAGAAGATGCGCTCCTTGGCACGGGCCTTTTCTTCGTCACGACGAGCGCCTCCGATCAAGGCATCGAATTTGAATTCCTCAATGGCTTCAAGAAGGGTCACCGATTGGTGCACATTGCGCGACTCATCCGCACGCGACAACCGCACGGTGCCCCGCTTCATGGAGTCTTCCACGCTTCGAACGATCAACTGCGCTTGCAGCTCTTGGGCGCGGTGGTCTCGAAAGTCCGTCACCTCCACAAAATTGTGCCCCGTGTCGATCATGAGCAAAGGGTAGGGAATGCGACCGATGCCAAAGGCTTTTTCTGCACAGCGCAGCATCACCAAGGAGTCTTTGCCGCCAGAAAACAAGAGGGCTGGGCGCTCAAAGGCCGCGGCCACCTCGCGCAACAAGAAAATGGTCTCTTGCTCCAATCCGTCCAAATGCGACTGGCTGAGCGAGGAGAGGACGTGGCTTGGGGTTTCAAGCGTGGCATGGTGGGCAAGGGTATTCATGACGAAGGCAGGCTCAAGAAAAAAAGGGGACAGTGGGGGAATGTGTTTCGAAGTGGACGTGGAAAAGGACGAGGACAAGCACGAGGACAAGCACGAGGACAAGCACGAGGACATGGATTGGGTCTGGACGTGGCGAGCGTCTTCAAGCCGGCGCAGGGCTCACATGCAAGCCGCACTCTTTGGCGTTTTCGTCTTCCCACCACCAGCGACCTGAGCGGAAATCTTCACCCAGGGAAATTGCTCGGGTGCACGGTGCGCAACCGATGCTTGGGAAGAATTCATCGTGCAAGGGGTTGTAGTCGACTTTGTAGGTTTTGATGTACTGCCACACATCCGCCCAGGTCCAGTCCATCAAGGGGTTGACTTTGACCCAGCCTTTGCTCTCGAGCTCAGACTCGTCGACGAGGGGGACTTGGGCGCGATTGCTCGACTGCTCGCGTCTCAAACCCGTGATCCACGCTTTTTGAGCTGCGAGCGCGCGTGACAGGGGCTCGAGTTTACGAATGTGGCAGCAGGCTTTGCGGTTGTCGATGCTGTCGTAAATGCCCAATTGACCTTTGTCTCGAATGAACTCAATGACCGACTCGAGCCGGGGGTGGTAGACCTCCACGCTCACGCTCTTGTGATGGGCCAAGGCGGCTTGGGTTCTCTCCAAAAGCGCCAAGGTTTGTTGGTGCAAGGCACCCGTGTCGAGAACAAAAACGGTGGCCGGCAGAGACAGACTTTGCAGCAAATGCGTGATCACCACGTCTTCGGCGCCCAGGCTGGAGGCTTGTTTGATGGGGGCGTGCTGTTTGACCGCTTGCGAGAGTCTTGCGCGGGTGAGCCCCAAGAGGGCGGAGAACTCGGGGCGGTTTTTGGCAAATCGATCGGTGGCCTTGGGAGTGGCTTGCATAGGGGCGTTGGAGTTGCGTGGGATGGGAAAAATAGAAAATCAAAAATCAAAAATCAAAAATCAAAAATCAAAAATCAAAAATCAAAAATCAAGTTTGCGTTCTGGCAAACAAAGGTTGGGCGTCGAGCGCGTCGCCTTGGTAAAAAGCGCTGAATTGGGCCATCAGTTTGTGGGCGTGCTCGGCGTCTTGATCGGCCCTGAGCACTGCACTGGTAAAACCGGTGCGCTGCATTTGCACGACTTGGTCAATCAAGACATCACCGGTGGCGCGGATGTCGCCCGTAAAGCCACACCTGCGTCTGAGCATGACGGCTTGGCTGAACGCGCGCCCATCGCTGAATTTGGGAAAGTCAAGCTCGATGCGCACGAGGCTCTTGAACTCACCTTGGAGGTCGCCATTCAATGCGTCCTTGAGTTCACTCGGATCGACCGTGTTGTCCAAAATCAGCACCTGCTGGTCTTGGGCGTCTTCATGGCGGGTGACCAAGCTCACCCCTGGCCACTGGGTGGCAATGGCAGAGGCGCTGGTGGTGAGGGACTGGGCGTGTTGCAATAAATTCATACTCATAAACAAAAGCGTCTTGCGGTGAAATCCATGGGGCTCAATGCATTGGGGTTTAGGGTTTAGGGTTTAGGGTTTAGGGTTTAGGGTTTAGGGTTTAGGGTTTAGGCTGGATGTGCATTCTCTGCAGGGCTTTCGGGCCATGGCGCCAAGCGCGCTTGATTGGCCACGTCTTTGAATGCATCAAAACCGATTCGCTTCAAGGCCTGGATGAAGTGTTCGCCTTGCGCACGCTTAGCCACATAAAACTGCAGGACCGCTTCGATCACATCGAGGACCTCGTGCACTGAAAACGACGGGCCCACCACCCGCCCAGGCGTCGCTGCACCGGAGAGGTCCGAGCCGTCCGAGCCCCCGAGGGTGACCTGGTACCACTCTTGACCATCTTTGTCCACGCCCAAGATGCCAATGTGGCCACTGTGGTGGTGGCCGCAGGAGTTGATGCAGCCGCTGATGTGCAAGTCTATGGGCCCCAAGTCTTCGAGCTCGTCGAGGTCTTGGTATCGCTCGCTGATGTGGGCGGCCAAGGGAATGCTCCTCGCATTGGCCAAGGCGCAGTAGTCGCCGCCTGGACAAGCAATCATGTCGCTCAAAAGACCAATGTTGCCCTGGGCCAAGCCAAGCGCTTTGGCTTCCAAGTAAAGGGCGGGCAAGCTCTCCTCGTGCACCCAAGGCAGCAGCAAGTTTTGGCTGTGGGTGACGCGTGCTTCACCGCTGGAGTATCGATCAACCAAATCGGCGGAACGCTCGAGCTGCTCGGGGGTCGCGTCGCCAGGCGCCTGACCCAGGCGTTTGAAGGACAAGGTGACAGCCCTCAGCGCCGGGTTTTGATGAAGGGCCACGTTTTGATGCAGCCAGCGTTGATAGGCCGGGTCGGCTTGGAGTGCTTTGCGCTCGGCTGCATCGGCCAGTCTCACGGGTTCACCAAGTTGGGGTGCAACAAAGCAGCGGCTCACTCGGTCAAGTTCAGACTGAGGCACGGTGTGAGGTCCGGCGTCATCTTGGGTGATGCGGGTGAATTCGTCTTCCACTTCCTGGGTGAATTTGACACGTTCGGCTTTGACCAAAATCTTGATGCGCGCTTTGTAGATGTTGTCGCGACGACCCCAGCGGTTGTAAACGCGCACCACGGCTTCGAGGTAATTGATGATTTGTGACCAGGGTAAAAACTCGCGAATCACAACCCCGGTGATCGGGGTGCGGCCCATGCCGCCGCCCACCAAAACCTCAAAACCCAATTGCCCAGCGGCATTTTTTTGTAAGAAGAGCCCCACATCGTGCCAAGCGGTGGCGGCGCGGTCTTCCTTGGAGCCACTGATGGCGATTTTGAATTTTCGCGGTAAGAAAGCAAACTCAGGATGCAAGGTGCTCCATTGGCGCAAGATCTCGCCAAAGGGGCGGGGGTCGGCGATCTCGTCAGGCGCCACACCGGCCAACTCATCGCTCGTGATGTTCCTGATGCAGTTGCCACTCGTTTGAATGCCGTGCATGTCGACACTGGCCAAGAGGTCCATCACGTCGGCTGCGTCACGCAAGGGGATCCAGTTGTACTGCACGTTTTGACGGGTGGTGAAGTGGGCATAGCCTTGGGTGAGGCTCGGGGCTTTCACGGGCTTGGGGTGATGCTTGACCAGGCTTTGCGCGTCAATTTGGTTTTGCGTGTGCTGGGCCGACTCGAACAAGCTCGTATCTGGGCGGTCGTATTTTTGGGCAATGGTGGCCAAGACGCGCAGTTGTTGGCTCGAGAGCTCACCATAGGGGACGGCCACTCGCAACATGGGGGCGTAGCGTTGAACGTACCAGCCGTTTTGTAGTCGCAACGGGCGGAACTCTTCTTCTCTCAGGTGGCCGCTCAGATGCCGATCGAGTTGGTCGCGAAACTGAGCGGCACGTGCGTGCACAAATTGACGGTCAAAGGGGGTGTATTGGTACATGTTAGTTGAAAACGAGTTTGGTCCCAGCCAGGGTCAAGAGGACACTCAAGGTGAGACGAATGATGCGCTCGGGGGTTCGGGTGATGAGCATAGATCCGAGCCAAATCCCAGGCAATGAGCCACTCACGAGTTTACCAAGAAGTGGCCAGTCCACGGAGCCCATCGAGGCATGACCCAGACCGGCCACCAAGGTCATCGGCACAGCATAGGCAATATCAGCGGCCACGATGCGCGAAAGCGCAATTCTGGGGTAGAGGAGCATGAGGACGGTGACCCCAATGGCCCCCGCCCCCACCGAGGTCAAGGTGACCAAGCAGCCGATGACAAAACCAAAGAGGGCCGTGAGCCATGGGCGGTCACTGAGACTGTCTGCGTCGTTGCCCGTGGCTTCGGGGGCAGGCACAGGAAATTCATGAGACGCTTCGTTTGGGGCTGGCGATACTTCATGCCCAACTTGAAGCTGCTGAAGCACCTCACTTGCCCCCATGCCCACGGGGGTGAGATGTCGGGTTTTCAGGGCCTTGTAGAGCAAGGAGGCGGCGGTCAAGAGCAATGCCACCCCAAGTGTGTGGGTGATGAGCCATTGCACGTCAGCGCCTTCGGAGCCCACGCGGTTCAAGACAGCCAAGGTGATCAAAGATGCTGGAATGGAGCCCGCGCACAAGCGCGCGACCACGGGCCAAGGAATCAGCCGTTGGCGCCAAAGGCCATAGGTGCCACCGAGCTTGGTGATGGCCGCAAAGAGCAAGTCCGTACCCACTGCCAGATGGGGTTTGATGCCCATGAAAAAGATCAACACCGGGGTCATCAAAGAGCCCCCGCCCACGCCGGTCAGGCCAATGATGGTGCCCACCAAGAAACCGGCCAGGACAAAGTAAATATCGTTCATAGGCCCGTAATGTAGGCCTTTTTCGTCATATCACAAACGATATTTAAATTCTAAATTTATAACTATTGGTTATATAAGGCTTGAAAACGCATGGGATCAATGGCTTTTAAGAGCCGTTTGGGCAGGGCCTGGGGCTCACCATTCATGTGGGCGCTCAAAACCTCGGCCATGAGGGTGCACAAGGCAACACCTCGAGAGCCCAAAGCAGACACCACAAAAAGCCCAGTCTCTTCTGAAGCTGAGGGGTTGCCGGGGCGCTTGGCTCTCAAGGGCCCGCAAAGGGGAACTCGGTCTGGGCAGGTGCTCCTCACCCCGCTCCAATCGTAGAGCTTGGCGTCTTGGGGTTTGAAGTTAACTAGGCTTGGAAACATCGACTGCAGATGGGTCCAGTTTCGCGAGCGACTGCTGGGGGAGTTTTGAATACGGGACTGATCGCGCTCAAAGGTTGAACCCACGAAGAAGGCCAAACCTTTTGGGGACTTAAGGTCGATGTTGGGCGTCCAAGTGATGGAGCCGTGAACCGCAAAAGCGGGCAGTCCTGATGAGGGCTTGGGTAACGGCGGTAAGAAAGGTAAGTGCGAAGCGTCAGGTAAGTTCAAACTGTAAGGTAAGGTCGTAGCGGAAGGTAAGGTCGTACTGTGAGGTAAGTTCGTGGTGTGAGTTAAGTTCGTAGTGTGAGTTAAGTTCGTAGTGTGAGGTAAGTTCGTAGCGTGAGGTAAGTTCGTAGCGTGAGGTAAGGTCGTCATTTCTTCAGGGAAATTCGTTTGAATATTGGTTTTTTGGGGGTGTAAATCGGACATCCAACCCATGGTGATTTGCCCCTTGATGGCTTGCAAGGGCCAAGTCTGACTGAGGTGTTGGAGCTCAAGGCTCAGCGCAGGGTCCGAAACATCTTCTGGGTTTGAGTTCAGACCACTGAGCAGTGCCTGTGTATGAGGACCCGCGGCCACAATCAGGTTGGAGCACTCAAGCTCTTCAGGCGTGGATCCACCGCCTTGGGAGCCCAAAAGGACACGCCAGCGGCCACCGTCTTTCCTGCTGTTATCAATGATCTGTAACACGGGGTGGTGGACACACTCAATGTTGGGATGTTTGAGCAGTCTCTCAATCAAGGCCTGAGGCTTCACCCAGCCCGCGGGTCGATGCCAAAGAGCAGTGAGCTCGGCTGAATTTTCGGATGTGCTGCCGTCGTTGATCGACTTTGATGATTGGGCAGCATTCGCATCTTGTGTCCAATCCGAGTAAAAGGGTGCGGCCAATCTCTCGGCGCCCAGTCGCGCCAAGGCTCTTGGGTCAAGGCTTGATTTGCTGGGTTTCTTGTACTCCAAGACACCAGTGACTTGGTGCAGTCCCAGGCTTGAATTCGGGTCCAAGAGGTGCAAGTAGCCCAGCAGCACCCGAATACCGGCTCGAATCAAGCGCGACTGCAAGTTCTCGTCGCCCGTGAACATGGGGTGAAACATCGCCACGGGCAGCCCGTGGGCACCATCGGCCATAGGCCTGGCTTGATCGTCCCATCCCACGCCCGAAGGCGATTGGGCATGGCTCGGTAAGCGAGCATCGACCACGCGCACTCTCCAACCTCTGAGGGCCAAGCTTTGGGCCACACTTGCACCCGCGAGTCCAGCTCCAATGATGACGCAGCATTTGTCGATCTGTGAGTGGGCCTGCATGCTGGTCTGTCTTGCAGGTTCATTCGGCGCATCCATGGGGTCTTGGCTTTGGGGGTCACCCATACCGCCCTGGGTTAGCCAATGGGGCTGATAAGTAGCGCTCAATTGTTCGCGCTTTGGGGCGAGGCCTGGCGCGATCTTGACCTCGAAGCCGATACTCTTCAACCCCTCTTTGACGCTTTTGGCCACACTCCAGGTGGCCACTTGGGTGCCGATGCGGCAGTGCGATGAGACCCCTTTGAGGGTCAAAGCGCTCCACATTTGCGGGTTTTTGAGCGGTGAAAACCCATCCAAATAGACCGAATCAAAAACGCCTTCCAAGGTTTTAAGGGCCTCTTGCACATCGGCCACGATCACGGTCAAGTGCACCCGACCTTGTGCGAGCAGTATTTTGTGAAACCCAGGCAGCATGCCCCAATAAGCCTGGGCCAACTCTTGGGCCAAGTCGTGGAGTTCTGGCCAGTCTTGCACGCTTTGCAAAAGATCGTCGGCCTTCACGGGATGCGCTTCCACGCTCACATAATGCAGGAGTGCAGGGGCATGAGGATCCTTTGTCCAGGCCAACCACGTGGCCAAGAAATTGAGCCCAAGACCAAAACCGGTCTCCAAGATGCGCCACTGGGATTGGTCCCGCCAAAGGGCATTCTCACCGAGCAAACCGCAGCCTGACAAAAACACATGGCGTGCTTGGTCCAGGCCGCCTTGGCCATTCGTGCCACTTGAGCGGTAGATGTCGTTAAAGTGGGGGTTAAAGGGCACGAGGCCGCCGCTGACCCTCGTTGAGGGTGGAGTGGCTTTGGAGTCGGCCACAGAATCGGCCACACAGCCCGTCATCAAAGGCGGGACTGCCGTTTTTTGGGCCCCCAGTGGGTTGGCTTGCCAAATCACCGTTTGAGCAGGAGAAGACACGGCTCAATCCTTCAACAAACTGGTGAGGGCAGATCGAAGGGGCTTGGGCAAACCCTGAAGGGTCTTGGAAGAGGGTTTGGGGCCAGGGGTACAGGCGGCCTTAAGCGGCAGGGGGAACATAGCCCTGGGCTTCATCAGCACCTTCACCAAAGAAGTGCTTTTCCATTTGGCGCGCCAAATACTGGCGAGCCCTCAAGTCGGCCAAATTCAAGCGGTTTTCATTGACGAGCATGGTTTGGTGTTTGAGCCAATCGGCCCAAGCTTCCTTGCTCACACTCTCCCAAATGCGCTTGCCCAATTCACCAGGGTAGGGCGGAAAATCAAGTCCATCAGCGGCTTTGCCTAACTTGATGCATTGAACGGTTCTGGACATGGGTGCTAATCCTTAAAAGTTAACTGGGTTAAAGCATGAAGACATCATTTCAGCTGACAAGTATTGCATTGTAGTGTTGTAATGGATTCGCTCTAGAGTTTCAATGGCAAAGGGCAATTCAGTGGCAGGCAACGATGAAGCTGTCGAGCCTTGCATCTCCTATAATTNACCACTTCCCGCAAGTTCTGGAGGCATGTGAACAGCGCCGGGTGCAAACGGATTCGCCATCATTAACTTATCTGAGGTCCCTTTGCAATGACTGAAAAACCGATTCAATCTCCTCAGCTCGATACGCCCGATACCCCCGATACGCTTCATCATCACCGGGGATCGAACAACACGTTTACCAACGAGACCCAAGACAAAACCAGATTTTTTGGGCTTTTAGAGCTGGTGAGTCACCAGCTGCATGCGCATGCAGCCCGCTCATTGGTCTTGGTGGGACTCATCCCCGTCGCACTCTTGATCGTAGGCCTTTACTTGCAGCATGTGGTGGGCCTTGAGCCTTGCCCCATGTGCATTGTGCAGCGCTATCTGATGGTGATGTTCAGCACCACGGCGTTTTTGTTGGCCGCGTTTCGCTCGCGCAAAATACAAGGCTTGGCCTATGCACTTTTGGCGCTCGAGTCCGTTGCGGGTGCTTATGTGGCGGCGCGGCAAAGTTGGCTGCAGTGGTATCCGCCAGAGGTGGTGATGTGCGGTCGCGACTTTTACGGCATGATTGAGACCTTCCCCTTGAAGCGGGCCATCCCGATGATTTTCAAAGGCGGGGGAGACTGCTCGGTGGTGGATTGGACCCTTTTGGGGGGCAGTGTCGCCAACTGGTCGTTTGTGGCCTTTGTCGGACTGGCCTTGTTGACCTTGGCCTATTTCTCGCTCTTGATCAAAGGGTCCAATCCCGCGGCAGAGCCAGCGAGCACTGCAAACTGAACCACCCACCCCATTCACCATGAACCAACTCGACGCTTTGAAGCAATACACGACGGTCGTGGCCGACACCGGGGACTTTCTCGAGCTCGTGAGTCTTGCTGCGCAAGACGCCACCACGAATCCGTCGCTGATTTTGAAGTCCGTGATGAAGCCCCAGTACCAGGCCCTTCTCGAGGACAACAAAATGAGCCACGCGCGTGACTCGCTGCCCCTGCGCATGGACCGGCTCATTGTGCGCTTTGGTTGTGAGATTTTGGCCCACGTGCCAGGACGCGTGTCGACCGAAATCGATGCCCGACTGAGTTTTGACACGCAGGCGTCGGTTCAGAGAGCTCGCCAGATCATGCGGCTCTACAACGAGGCGGGGGTTGACCGTGAGCGCGTGCTCATCAAAATCGCCTCGACCTGGGAAGGAATGCAGGCCGCTCGTCAACTCCAAGCCGAAGGCATCCACTGCAATTTGACCCTCCTTTTTGCGCTCTCCCAAGCCCAAGTCTGCGCCGATGCAGGGGTGACACTGATTTCCCCCTTTGTCGGTCGAATTTATGACTGGCATAAAAAATCCATGGGCAGCCTCTGGAGAGAAGATGAGCACAGTGGCTCGCAAGACCCTGGGGTGAAATCCGTCGCCGCCATCTATCACTATTACAAAGCACGCGGTATTGCAACTGAGGTGATGGGGGCGAGTTTCAGAAATACCGCTCAAATCATGGCCTTGGCCGGTTGCGATTTGCTCACCATCAGCCCCGATCTCTTGGTTAGCCTCAAAGCCACCGACGTTGACCCGGCCTTCCAACCTGCCTTGATAGCCGAGTCTTCCAAAGACCACGCTATCGAGGAACACGCTATCGAGGAACACCATTGGCGTGAAAGCGAATTTCGACTGGCTTTGAATGAAGACGCGATGGCCAGTGAAAAACTCTCTGAGGGCATCCGCGCGTTTTGTGCAGACACGGTCAAACTTGAAGCCTTGATGAGTTGGTGAGTGGATTGCCCCTCGACTCGCCAAGTGTTGAAAGATTGAACTAGAACTTCCCCAAAAATTAAGAGATCATCCACCATGACTTTACCGACCGATCCAATGGGCGCAAAGACTGACGCTTTAAAGCTTGAAGCTCAACCTCGGCATTTCTTTAGCAAGAGTTTGATGCTCTTGGTGCTCTGCCAAGGACTGTTTCTCACCAACAACGTGAGCTTCATTGCCATCAATGGCTTGGTCGGTATGTCCTTGACCCCCATTGCCTGGATGGCCACCTTGCCGGTCATGGGCTATGTGGTGGGCAGTGCCATGTCGACCTCAATGGTCTCCAAAGTTCAGTCGAGGTGGGGGCGCCAACGCTCCTTCCAACTCGGTCTCTTGGTGGGCTTGCTGGCATGCCTTGTGTGCGCGGGGGCGGTCTACACCCATAATTTTTGGGGCCTGATTGCGGGCACGGTGGTGGCTGGATTTTACAGCGCGAACGCGCAGCTCTACCGTTTTGCGGCGGCCGAGCTCGCCCCACCAGCGTTCAAAGAAAAGGCCGTCTCTTGGGTGCTGGCAGGCGGCATTTTGGGTGCGGTGCTCGGGCCCAATATGGCGAACTGGACCAAAAACCTATTGTCCGTGCCCTACATGGGCGTTTATTTTTCCTTGGCCATTGTGGCGCTCTTGGGAATCGTTGCGATGCAAGGCATTGAGTTTCCCCCAGAAGCCGCCAAAAAGGCCGATGATCCAGCGGCCCGGAGCATGCGAGAGATCTTTGGGCAACGCGTTTTTTTGGTCTCTGTCATTTGTGCCGCAGCGGGCTACGGCATCATGAATTTGCTCATGGCCGCCACCCCTTTGGCCATGGATGTTTGTGGTTTTGCCTTTCACGACACTGCCTTTGTGCTCGAGTGGCATGTGATTGGCATGTTTGCGCCCGGGTTTTATACCGGTGACTTGATCAAGCGCTTCGGTGCATTCAAGGTCATGGTGGTGGGGGTGCTCTTGAACTTTGCCTGTGTCGCCATTGCCATCTCGGGTCAAAGCCTTTACTATTTTGTGGCGGCTTTGTTGACGCTCGGCGTGGGTTGGAATTTCCTCTTTACTGGTGCCACCACCATGGCGATTTCACTCTTTAGTGCCCAAGAAAAAAACAAAGCGCAGGCGTCGATCAATTTCTGTGTGTTTGCCACCATGGCGGTCACGTCCTTGAGTTCAGGCGCCTTGGTGACCACCGCGGGCTGGAGTTTGCTCAACATGGGTAGTCTAGTCTTGGTGGGCGCCATGGCCGCTTCCCTTTTATGGCTCAAGTCAGATTCAACTGATAAGCCTGCCAAGGCATAAAATATTTTTCCACTCTTTAAGCAAACGAGTTCGGAACCAACATGGATAACGCCGGCACAGAAGTGATGAGGATCAATGCCAAGAGTCCCACCCACAAAAATGGCCACAAGGCTTTGATTCCGCCAAGATCGATTGTGCTTTGCGTTTGCTGGGCATTTTCAAGATGGCGGCACCGCTCTTTATCCGCACCTGAAGGATCCAATGTCTGGGTTTACTCCGGTGTGATTTGTGCTAGATCGACCATTTTGTGCCAATAGGTGAGTTGCTCGGCGATGAATCTTTCAAACTCCTGAGGGGAGTTGCTCGCGTCCACCTCAAAGCCCAGGGTCGCCATTTTTTCTTGCACCTTGGCGTCATTCATGACTTCATGCACGCAGACTGCCAACAATTGCGTCGTGGCTTTGGGGAGCTTGGCGGGTCCAAAGAGACCGTTCCACGCAATCAAATCGAGGCCCGGAATGGTTTGCGCCAACGGGGGAACTGAAGGCAAAATGCGTGAGGCTTTGTTTTGTGCAAGCCCCAAGGCCGTGACTTTGCCGCTTCGAATATGGGGGAGTGCCAGCGCAAAATCCACCACATAAAAATCCACTTGACCGCCAAGCACATCGGTCATGGCTTGGGGTGCAGATTTGTAGCCCACGTTCAAGAGTTCGACCTGCGCGAGTTTGGCCAAAGCAAGGGCTGCCACCATGGCGGTGCCATTGGTGTTGGCAAAGGAGACTTTGCCGGGATTGGCGCGGGCATAGGCGATCAGTTCTTGAACGCTCTTGGCGGCTAGACCCGGGCGGGTCACGAGGACAAAGGGCATGGAGCCGGTTCGGGCGATCGGGGTGAAATCAGCAACGGGGTCGTAGCTGAGTTTTTTAAAGAGCGCTGGGTTGGCCGAATGCGATGTGGCGGTGGTGATCAAAAGGGTGTAACCATCGGGCACAGCTTGGGTCACGTATTGCGCCCCAATTTGCGCGTTGGCGCCGGGGCGGTTGTCAATCACCACGGCTT
>TBL_comb47_HYPODRAFT_10001683_pt1 | contig 28404 bp, 27 predicted proteins | sample TroBogypolimnion_40_FD_10682 | JGI IMG/M metagenome (IMG submission 10682) | reverse complement strand
CCATCCCCAGCTCCGGTCGGGCTGCGCCCTCCCTACGCTGGGGATGGACAAAGAAACAACAAAAACATAAACTCAACCATGTCCCAGGACTAACTCATGGACTGGACCAGAAAAGTGAACCCGGTCAGTTAGCTCACACCCAGGAATTTTTTTGAACTGTCAACTGACCAAACCGCAACGACCTTCGGGGATAATCCGCTTCTGGATGATTGCCGGAATTTTTCTGCTCGCAGCCTTCGGGTGGTTAGCGGCAATGCGTCCGAATGAAAATCTTTCTCCCGCGTCGGCTCATAGCCAGCATATTTCTGGCGCCGATCCGGCGCGTGCGGTGACTTGCAAACCATTGACCGCCGCCACGAATGCGGTGCCGCAAAGTGATTCCACGAATTATTTTCGAGGAATTATTGTTTGGTGAAGTTTTTATCGCGCCTGTGCTTGCCGCTTGATTGAGTTTGGGGTTGAATAAATAAACCCATCCACGATTTCAAATGACCATCGTCAAAATGATTTCGACCTTGGTAAAAACCGCGCCGCTGATTCACGCCGGCACCGGTTGGTCCAGCGCTTTGAAGCGGGCCAAATATTTCCTGCGTGGTTTGTTTTTTGCCCGGCAAACGCGCGCTTGGTTTGCGGAGTTGCAAACGCCAGTCATGAGCCAGCTTGTGCGGCAGCATCCGTATCTGTTTCATAAACTGCAACGCCCGTATCTGCATCGCCGGCTGCGCACCCGACACCGGTTGGCGGCGTTGCAACAACATTATTCTTTTGTCACCAACCGGCTCACTCCCGCGCTGCTCGCCGGCATTTATACGCCCGCCGGAATGCGCTTGGCCAAGCTGCACGCCGGGGCAGCGGGAAATTTTGAACTGCGCCTCAGCAGCAGCCAGCGCGAAAAAGAAGGCGATTTAATGATCGCCTTGCAATCCACCGATTCCGGCGCGGTTTGGTTCACGCTCTCCTTCAGCGTGGTGCAATCCGCCGCCGGCGAGCCGGAGATTTTTATCGGCGGTGCAAGGCGATAAATGTGCCGCCAAGCACGGAATTGTTGCGTTGACGCGAGGAATGCACGACATGCGGCCGAAGGCTTTGCTTTGGTTCACACTGCAACAACTCGCAGCGTGCTGGGGAATCAACCACGTTCGCGCCGTCAGCGTGCGCTGCATGTCTACCGGCATTTTCAGAAAAAGCGCATCCTATCCGCCTCCTACGACGCGTTCTGGCTAGCATGTGCGGGCCGGCTGGCGGCGGACGGATTATTCGACCTGCCTGTGGTTTTTATTGCGCGGGAATCGGCCAGTCTCAAGGCCAATAAACGGCCGATGTACAAACGTCGTTACGCGCAGTTGAGCGACCTCGCGGAGCAAATCAAGACCCGCATTTCGCTGGCGCAAGGCGCGCGCCCGGTGTTTCACTGGCACGAAACGCTCATCGCGTCGGAACCCCAACCGGTGGCCGGCCTTCACACGCTTCCCCAAAGGGCAGTTTCCGCTGCGGATAAAATATGCGATTTTGATAGCTAATTTATAAAATAAGCGGGATAAATCATTAGATCTGGTTGTCCTGCTTTTTGTTAATGAAGCCTATGCCCAAACAAGTGACCGCCAAAAAAACTCTGCTCATCTGGGGGGCATGGTTGCTGCTGGTCGCCGCAAATTTATGCTTCGGCTATTGGACGGGCTGGGATCAAAACAGCTTTGAATATCTTGCCGTCACCGGCATTGGCGGGGTCATCGGGTTGGTTTGGTCGCGGTATAAAAAACGTTTTTACCGGCAGTTGGCGCAATTGGCTCCGGCGGAACGGGCCGCGTATTTGATGCAACTGCATCCGCAAGATCGCAAAACGATCGCGTACCACTTGAAACAATTCTCGTTCGGGAAAAACACTTTCTGATCATTGCCGCAATTGTTATTTGCCGAGCATTTCGGTTTTTCGATAAATCGTTCGGACAAATTTTTCCACGCCAGGCAGATTGGTTGCTCGCATCGCATCGCCGTCCCAGTCCAGAGCCGTTTGCGCCCGCACCGCCACTGTGCCGGCTTGCACAATTTCCGTTAACTTGCCACCGGTTTCAAAATTGGAAAATGTCCCCGCGCCGCCGCCGCAGGCGTTGATCCATTCCTGCACATGCCCCGGGCTGCGCGGCAACGTTCGCGCGATGGATTTTGTGGCCGCGTGATTCAGGATGCCGGATAATTTTTTCTCGCCAGTCAACTGGAGGTAATTCGCGCCTAGGTGGGGATCGCCGTAGGTGAAGCCGTGTTCCCCCAAAATCAAAACACCCGCTGCGGGAATTTCTCCAAAATGTTCGCGGACCGAGGGTGGGATCACTTCTGCCGGCGGCAAACGTCCGCCGTCATACCACCACAGCGTCACCGGTGGCGATTGGTCGCGTGTCGCGAATTCAAAACGGAGGCGCACGTTTTTGGGATAACCATCGGTGAAGCCGCCGGGAACATCCGCCGCGATGCGCGTGGGATAATGCAATTGCAGCGCGCGCACCGGCAGATTCAATCCATGACACCCCCAGTCCGCAATCGAGCCGCCGCCGAAATCGTACCACGCCCGCCAGGCGCGCGGATGATACAGATTTTTTTTGAAGGCCCGCAATGGCGCCGGACCGATCCAATGATCCCAATGCAATCCCGTCGGCACCGGATCTTCGCCGGTCGGATTCATCTGCCCGGCTTGGAAGGAAACGCTGGGCGCGACCCAGACATGGACTTCGCGCACGGCTCCGAGCACGCCCACTTGAATCAATTCAATCGCCCGCCGCAAGTTCGGTGAAGCGCTGCCCTGATTGCCCAATTGCGTGGCCAGCGCCGGCAAGGTGCGGCTCAATTCGCGCAGGTCGCGCGCTTCGGCGAGGGTGTGCGTCAGCGGCTTTTCGCAAAAAACATGTTTGCCCGCCAACAGCGCCGCGCGCGCCAGCGGCGCGTGCCAGTGATCCGGCGTGGCGATGATGACCGCGTCGACGTCGGCGGCCAGCAGCGCGCGGTAATCGGTAAAACATTTAGGCGCGGCGGTTTTTGCCGGCAGTAAATTTTTGGCGGCGATCAATTGGTTGTCATCCACGTCGCAGAAAGCGGCGATGGCCACGTTGGCATGCAAACATTCCTTAAGCCGGTCGCTGCCCATGCCGCCGAGGCCGATGAAACCCACCTGCAAGCGCTCATTGGCGCCACGAGCGTGCAATAAACTGGGAAAGCCGAACGCAGCGGCACCGGTCGCCAGTGTGCTCGTCTGCAAAAAGCGGCGGCGCGACCAACGATTTGTTGCGGCGGCGGCGGTTTGGCGGCGAGACATAGGCCGATCAATTTGGGCTAGAACATTGCCAGCGTCAATCCAAGCGCAAAGGGATCGCTGAGGATTCTCGGAAATGGGAGGCCGAAAATGAGTTTCAAAATTGGGGGAATAGTTGGCAAGCCAAGTGGAGTATTGCGGGTCGCATTTTCCGAAAATACGGTATGAAGCGTGGTTTTTCTTTTCTGTTCGTTTTGTTGTTTTTGGCGGTCGAAACGGCCGTGGCCGGGGTGAAAAACAGCGATTGCCTTGATTGCCATGGCGACAACACCCTCTTCAAAACCAATTCCGCCGGCAAGGCAATTTCCCTGTTTGTGGAGGCCGCCAAATTGAAATCGTCCGCGCATCGGACCAACGACTGCATCAGTTGCCATGCCGATGTCACCGGCAAACATCCCGACGACAATAAACCAGTTGCGCCCGTGAATTGCTCACTTTGCCATGCGCGGCAGGCAGAAAGTTATAACACGAGCGTTCACGGTCTGGCGTTGAAAGCCGGTCACGCCGATGCCGCTACCTGCCGCGATTGTCATGATTCGCATGCGATTATTTCCGAACGTTCGCCCGCGTCGCCGCTTTATTTTTCGCGGCAGGCAGAAACGTGCGGTGCGTGTCACGACCAAGAAGTGCGCGACTGGCAGGTGAGCGTTCACGGCCAAGCGGTGGCGGCCGGCTCGCAGGATGCGCCGACCTGCACGGGTTGTCATGACGATCACAAGATTCGTTCGCTGAAAAGTAGTTCGACGATGAGCATTTCCGAGGATGTGTGCAGCCGCTGCCACGCTTCCGAGCGGTTGAATACGAAATACAATTTGCCGGCGGACCGCGTGAAAACATTTTTTGACAGCTACCATGGGCTAGCCGCGCAGTATGGTTCCACCGTGGCGGCCAATTGCGCGAGTTGCCACAGCTACCACAAAATTTTGCCGTCGGCGGACACGAATTCTACCATCAACAAAGTAAATCTCGTTGCCACCTGTGGCAAATGTCATCCGGGAGCGAACAAAGAATTTTCACTCGGCAAAATTCACGTCGCGCCAGACGGGCAGGCGGGGGGCGCGGATTTTGGCAGTTGGCTGAACCGCTGGGTGCGGAATATTTATTTGCTGCTCATTTTCGGCACCATCGGCGCGATGGCGGCGCACAATGGCATTTTGTTCATCAAAAAAACTGCCGCGCGGCTGCGCCTGACCGAGCGGCCGGTGGTGCGCATGACGGCCTCGCAGCGCTGGCAACATTTCCTGCTGGCGACCAGTTTCATCGTGCTGGCCATCACCGGCTTTGCGCTGAAATTTCCCGATTCGTGGCTGGCGAAAGTGCTGGGTTCCAGCGAGCCGTTCCGCCGCTGGTCGCATCGGCTTGCGGGCATCATTCTGCTCGCGGTGGGCTTGTATCACTTGGTCTATATTTTGGCGACCCGCGACGGTCGGAGGCTGGTGCGGGATTTATTTCCGGTCAAAAAAGATCTGGCCGATGTCGGGCAGGCGGTGCGCTACCTCGGCGGTTTCTCAAAGGAAAAACCGAAAATCGGCCGCTTTGGCTACGCGGAGAAAATGGAATATTGGGCCGTGGTCTGGGGGACGATTCTCATGGGAGCCACCGGGCTGGCGATCTGGCTGAAGATTGATGTGACGCAATACTTGCCGCGCTGGGTGGTGCTGGTGGCGACGACGATTCATTATTACGAAGCGGTGCTGGCCTGCCTCGCCATCGTCGTCTGGCATTTTTATCACGTCATCTACGATCCGGAAGTGTATCCGCTCAACACCGCGTGCCTTGATGGCCGTATCTCCGAGGAATTTCAAGCGCATGAGCATCCGCTGGAACCGGAGACGGAGTTGCGCCGGGCGGACCCATCCGGAGCTTTGGAAGGTGGTAAGGAAATCTGATGCTGTGTTTAAGCACAGAATGTATTTTTCATGTTGCCAAATGTTGCTTGTTAAATAACAAAAAATGGTAAGCGCGGTTTTCGGTTCCGAATCAGAATAAACCCAGATATTTGAAGTCGGATTGGAATATTAGCTATGAAAATCTTTGTTGCCGGACTCAGCTACAAGACCACGCCCGTCGAGGTGCGCGAAAAACTCGCCGTCCAACGCTCGCGGCTGCAATGCTGTGGCTGCCGCCTCAAACTGCGCGGCGGGTTGGCCGAAGTTGTGTTGCTCTCCACCTGCAACCGCGTCGAAATCTACGGCGTTTCCCCTTGGATTCATGGCCGGGTGACGCAATTGTTTCAAGAACTTACCGGCAGCGATTTTGATTTCACCCCGCATTTGTACGTCAAAGAAGGCGCGCTGGCGGCGGAACATCTGTTTGCGGTGGCCAGCGGCTTGGATTCGCTGGTAATCGGCGAAACGGAAATCACCGGCCAGGTCAAAAACGCCTACCAAGCCGCGAAGGACGCCGGTCTCGTCGGCAAGAAAATGAACCGGCTGTTTCAGACGGCGTTCGCTGTGGTCAAAGCCGTGCGCACGAACACTGCCATCGGTCGTGGTGCGACTTCTGTGGGCAGCGTGGCCGTGGAATTGGCAGAAAAGATTTTTGACGCGAACCTTGGCGAAAAGACCGTGATGATTTTAGGTGCGGGCAAAATGGGCGAAGCCTGCGTGAAGCACCTCGCCAAACGCGGCGCCAAAACCGTGCTGGTCGCGAATCGCTCGGTGGAACGGGCGGAAAAACTGGCCGCCGAATTTGGTGGCCGCGCGGTGTGCATTGAGGATTCAGCCGCGGCGATGACCGCAGCGGATATTTTAGTCAGTTCCACGGGCAGCCCGGACTTGGTTTTGAAGCGCGCCGATGTGGCCGCGATTTTGCCGGCCCGCCAAAACCGCCCGCTGGTGCTCGTGGATATTGCGGTGCCGCGCGACATTGATCCCGCGGTGGCGGAGCTGCCGAATGTTTATCTTTACGATATTGACGATCTGGAAGCGGTCGTGCGGGAAAACACCAAAAACCGCGAACAGGAACTGGCGGTCTGCCAGCAGATCATCGCCGAGCATTCGGCGGAATTGATGAACCGATTTAACGCGCCGCAGGCGCAACGCGATCCGGTCGCCGGGATGATGCCCGGCTGGGCTTGGCGCGGTGCTGCGGTATAAAAGCCTCTTGGCTATGCGCAAACCATTTTCAACGAAACATCAGGCACAGATTGAGGTGTTTGGTTTTTCGCTGGAACCGTCCGGCATCCGGTGATGACGGCTGGCAACAACACAAACCACACGAACCCGAAGCGGTAGCAAAGTAACAGACGAGTGACTGATGAGCGCAGGAATGATCAGGCAATGATGCCCGGTGATTCGAGCAAACTGGTGAAGCCCAAAACAAAAAAATTATGAAAAAACAAAGTCCCTATTGGAAAATGTCGGCCAGCCTGGCGGCGGCCCTGACATTGATTAGTAGCCTGACCGCCTCCCACGCGGCTACGGCCCTGAACGGTTATCTGACGCTGCGGCCGTTGACGCCGACAGAAATCAGCACCTATCAACTGACGAATCCGCCGGCGCAATTTTCCGCCGGGTTGGACAACATCGGCATCGGCGAACCAGCTTATCTGGAAGCACTGGTTAACACCGCTATTTTGCCGGCAAATATTTCCAACGTCACATGGACGCTGACCAGCCGGCCGGCCGGTTCCGCAGCGACGATTGTGGCCAGTCCGTTGGGCACGAATGTGCCGGTGTACAAATCGGCGGATAAAACCGCTTATCAAGTCGCTGGACGCGCTTTGCTGCGGCCGGACGTGGTGGGTTCCTACTTGGTCAACGCCACGTTTGGGGCGACCGGCAGCGGCGCGACCAACATCACCATTCATATCACTGGTTCGACCTATCTCGGGGTAACGACCTGCGCGGCTTGTCACAGCGGATATTTTGCGAACATCGCGAATATCTATCCGACCTACACCAACACGCCGCACGCCTCGTTCTTTGCGCGGGCGATTGACGGCATTGAGAGCAGTCATTACAGCAAGAATTGTATCTCCTGCCATGTGCTCGGTTACGACACCAATTCGCTCGCCAAAAACGGCGGATTTGATGATGTGGCCACGGCACTCGGTTGGACGTTTCCGACCGTGTTGACCAATGGCAACTGGGCGAACCTGCCTTCCACCTTGCAAGATTTGTCCAATATTCAGTGCGAAAACTGCCACGGCCCCGGTAGCGAACACGTTCGTTTCACCGGTGGACTGCCGGCCAACACCAACGCCATCTCGGTCAGCTATGCCGCGGCGGCTTGTTCACAATGCCATGACAGTTTGAATACTCATTACCGCAGTGCGGAGTGGAATACTTCGCTCCACGCGAATGCGACCCGCACGCCTTCCGGTGCCAGCCGTCCGCAATGTATCCGCTGCCATACGGCTCCTGGTTTCGTTGGCTGGGCCACGGCCGGCGGCATGAGCACGTTGAATCAATATCCCACGAACATCTTCTGGGCCGATTCGTTCTCCACGAACATTTTGTCCTACAGCGCTACGTCGCCAACTTATACCTTGCCGAGCAACAGGCCTCCGAACACGGCGTATGAAGCCATCACCTGCCAAGCCTGCCATGACCCGCATGATGCCACCTACACGCATGAATTGCGCTTGGGTTACAATGTCACGCTCTCCGATGGCACGGTGGTCACGAATGCCGGCAGCGGCGGTTTCTGTATGCAATGCCATAACAGCCGCAACGGTTCCGTTACCAACATGATGGCGCAATATCCGAAGAATCAGCCGAACTGGGCTGGCGGTTCTGCTTTCGGCACGCATGACAGTCCGCAGGGCGACATGCTCGAAGGCGTGAATGCCATCACCTACGGCCAAGTGATTCCCAGCGCGCCGCACGCGAACGTGATTTCCAATACTTGCGCCGGTTGCCATATGCAGCCGATTGCCAGCACGGATCCGGCGTTCCTCAAAGCGGGTGGCCACACGTTCAAGATGAGCTACAACGTGACCAACAGCGGCGTGGTTTCCAAGATCGCGGTTTCGGCGGTTTGCACGCAATGTCACGGCTCGGTCACGAACTTCGACATTCCGGCACCGGATTATGTTGGCTATGGCTATAGCCAAGGCATCCAGACCCAAGTGCAAATCTTGTTGAACCAATTGTCCACGTTGTTTCCGCCCTCTGGTTATCAAGCGAATCCGGCCAATTACGTTGCAGATGGCCGCGTGAAAACGTCCCTCAGCACTTACACCAATATGCCGCAGAAGTTCCTGAACGCGGCGTATAACTATCAGTTTGTGTCCATGGACGGCAGCAAAGGTGTCCACAACGGGCCGTTTGCGGTTGGCTTGCTCAAGGCATCCATCGCGAATCTGTCCGGCATTTCCACCACCGGCGGTCTGCCTGATGCCTGGTTGAGCCAGTACTTTGGCCCAGGCTTTGCCACCAATCCGGCGGCGGCGACCTACGCGGTGAACAACACCAACGGCGTGCCGAACTGGATGATGTATGCCTTGGGTCTGGCCCCGAACGCCGGCTTCAATGTCGGCGGCAGCGGCGAAATCTTCTTCAACGGCAACAACATCGTCAGCGGTGGCACCAACAACATCGCCATCTACACGGCGGCGGAAGTCGCCTTCAACACCGTGGTGGGCACCACGTATCAAATCCAAGGCATCTCGGCCTTGACCGGTACCTGGCAGAACATCAGCACCAATATCCCCGGCACCGGCGCCTCGATCAGCTACCTGACGCCGACGCGCAACAACGCTCAATGGTTCTTCCGCGTGGTGCACACTCCGTAATCACGGATTAATCTGGTAACGGGAAATTTCCCGTCCGACACCCCCTTCCCGCGCGAGCGGGGAGGGGTTTTTGCTGGGTTGAACCGACGGTCCACCGCTGGCTCCCCCCGGCTGCTTACCCAACCGCGCCCGGCGGTGAAGGCTTATTGAACTGGCATCAGCACGGGCTAGGGTGGCGATTATTTCTATTGCTGAGCAAAAAGCTTCACTTTCGCCCGCCATGGAAGGTGGATAAAAAATGACACTCGCACCCAACCCCTTGTTAAACCGGACGAAAATGATGGTTCAGAAAACAGTTTTTCAGTTGGCATCATCGTTGCTTTATACGGCAGCGCCAATGCGTCATTGGCCGGCGAACATTATTAACCAATATAAAACATGAAGAAAATTGAAGCGATCATCAAACCGTTCAAACTTGAAGAAGTGAAGGACGCCCTCAGCGAAATCGGCATCGAAGGCATGACCGTCAGCGAGGTCAAAGGCTTTGGCCGCCAAAAGGGCCACACCGAAATTTATCGCGGCAGCGAATACACCGTGGATTTTCTGCCCAAGATCAAGGTGGAACTCGTAGTGACCGACGGGCAGAAAGATGCCGCTGTCGGAGCCATTGTCAAGGCCGCCAAGACCGGCAAGATCGGCGACGGCAAAGTGTTTATTTCCACCGTCGAAGAAGCCATCCGCATCCGCACCGATGAGAAGGGTGATTCGGCCATTTGAAACCAACCGCAACGAAACATAAATCAAATCCAATGAAAAAACTTTTTCTTACTCTCGCCTTGCTGGCCGGCACCGCACTCGGAACCCTCTCCGTGCGCGCCGATGACACCAATGCCGCTGCGGCCACGACCAATGCGCCGGCTGCGGCCGCTGCCACCAACGCTCCGGCCACGCCGCCACCGTTGCCGGCGGCGTCCATGGATCAACGCGTCGCCGCGCTCGAAGCCTACATCGCCAACACCGATCCGACGGCACCTTTGAAGGATACCAACGGCACGCAAGTCGTGGCCAACACCGCCATCATCGGCAACCCCGGACCCGGCCACAACGCGTGGCTGCTCACCAGCACGGCGTTCGTGCTGTTCATGACGCTGCCGGGTTTGGCGCTGTTCTACGGCGGCATGGTGCGTAAGAAAAACGTGCTCTCCGTCCTCGCCCAATGCTTCCTGATCACCGGCTTGGTGACCATCCTCTGGGTGTTCATCGGCTACGGCATGATCTTCGGCGGCACGGGGGGTGATAACATCGCGAAAGAAGACGTGATTGCCGGCTGGGTGGGCAGTCCGACCATTGATTTCGCGCTGAAGAACGTCACCTCTGCGCCCAATAGCAACTATTCTTACTGGGTTTCCGAAAACGTCTTCTCCATGTTCCAATTGATGTTCGCCATCATCACGCCGGCCCTCATCATCGGTGCCATCGCGGAACGCATGAAGTTCAAGGCCATTCTCGTGTTCATGACCCTCTGGATGGTGATCGTGTACTTCACCCAAGGCCACGCGGTCTGGGGCATCAACGGCATCATGAACGGTGTCTGGAATGCCAAGGCCAAGATTCACGCGATTGACTTCGCCGGCGGCACCGTGGTGCACATGACTTCGGGTTGGTCCGCGCTCGTCCTCTGCTTGATCCTTGGCAAGCGCAAAGGCTTCGGCAAGGAAAACTTCGCGCCGCACAGCCTCGTGTTGACCTACATCGGCACGGGTATGCTCTGGGTCGGTTGGTACGGCTTCAACTCCGGTTCCGCCGTCGCGGCGGACGTGGTGGCGGCCAATGCCTTCACCACCACCACCATCGCCACTGCGATTGCGTCCTTCGTCTGGCCCATGTGGGAGTGGATCGTCAAAGGCAAGCCGAGTGTGCTCGGTTTCTGCTCCGGTGCCGTTGCGGGTCTGGTGGTCATCACCCCGGCTTGCGGTTTCGTGACGCCTCAAGGTTCCATCTACATCGGTCTCGCGGCCGGCACCATCTGCTGGTTCATGTGCTACAAGGTCAAAGCCTGGTTCGGTTACGATGACGCGTTGGATACCTTCGGCGTCCACGCCATCGGCGGCACCACCGGTGCCATCATGACCGGTATGCTGGCCCGCAACTCGGTCAACAGCAACCTCGCCACCAACCTCAAAGCCTACGTCACCGACAGCTGGTTCCAACCGCTCGTGACGGAGCAAATCAAGGCCGTGGTCATCACCATCGTGCTGAGCGTGGTCGCCACCATCGTCATCGCCTACATCACCAAACTGCTGGTGGGCCTCCGCCCGTCGGAAGAAGTCGAAGTCACCGGCCTCGACGAATCCGAACACGGCGAACTCGGCTACCACGGCTGATAAATAATCAAGTGGGGAAAAGCACCCGGCGGGCAACGCAAGTTGCCCGCCGGTTTTCTTTGGCCCACGCGTCCCGCGCCCGAGCGCAACGGGAAGCGGGCCGCTAACTTATTTGGGCGTGGAGGCTGCCGGTTTGGGGGTGGAACCCGTGCGGTTGAAGAACCGCTGCAGTCCGTCATTGAGATTATCATCCACCCCGGCCACGCCGGCATCTTTCAGGTGACGGCGAATCTCCAGCGCAGCGGCAAACGCGTCGCTATCCGCCAGAAACGTCCCGCCCGTCAGCCGGTCCACGATGCGTTGGGCGCGCAACAGGCGCGGGGCAACGTCCGCGCTGAAATCCAAATCCTTCTGCATCAGCGCCGGATCAAAATTGCGCGGCAGCTTGTCCAGGTTTTGCTGCGCCCGCGTGACCATGCCCTCCAGCCAGCCCCGCGAATTATCCGGCGCCTTCACATGACTCGCCTTGTCCTCCGCCGAAAGCACCGGCAAATCCGCCAGCGTGGTTTCCAACCCCGTCAACGCGTCATCAATCACCTTCAATTCGGCGTCCGTGAACTTTTTATCTATTTCGTTTTGCATAATGCGCTCACTTTCTTTTTCTCCTATTGATTTTCCTTTTATTGGTTAAAGCCGGTTGCTGCCGTTCCGGCGTTCAGCCCCAAATTATTTGCCTGACCGTCGCCGCCGAAGTGACCAGGCGCCAACCACCGCAGCGCCGTCGGCGCGACATCGTGGTAGCCTCGTTCCCCAAATAATTGCCAGCCCCGGCGGGGCGACCTCTCTCGAATAGGCCGCTCCGGCACGGAGCTGGATTCTGTTGGATATGCCCTGTTCTACCATGATGCCAGCCCGCCGGGCTTCCCGCCTTGGTGGGGCGAGCGTCCCCGCGAACCGTGCTTGGGTAGGGCGGTCAGTCCCCTGACCGCCGCGCGGCGGCCAGCCCAGACCGGCGCGCAGGGGACTGCGCGCCCTACCAATCGCCCCTCCCGACCCGTCCCGACTCGGCTTGCAAGCGGTGCCCTGTCCGCTTCCCACCGGCGACCTGACCAGTCTTGACCGGCCACGGCTCCCCTTGGAAGGGGCGATTTGCTCCTCCGCACCGGCCTTTTGCCGCCTGTCAAGGGGCGGCTCGCCCCTTCGGACCGGATGCCCGTCCGGTGCCAACCAGTCCGCCGCGCTTGCCAACGCGCGCCGCGCCCCTTGCCACCGGACCGGCCGCCCCTCGGCAGGGGCCGCCGGCCTCTTCCAACCCGCCCGGCGATGAAATCAGAGGGAAATTCCGATGAAACGGCCAGTAAAAGGGGCGTTCAGGGAACGACCAGCGAAGGTTTTGGCGTTATCGAGGGCGGATTTTAGGGGGTGCGGCGCGAGATTCCACGCGCCCACGCCGGCTAATTGTCAAACAACCACTACCCCGGTTTGGCCAATCAGCAGGTTTTTACCAAAACATGGCCAAGTAAACGGGGTTATATGTTTATCTGACCACGGTGCCGGTAATATGTTCATTCATTTTTTCGGCCTTATACCTCGTGCGGGAGGATGGCAAATACGAAGGCCATCATTTTCATCGCAGACGGTCAGGTGCGGCGCGAAGGCAAGCCGGGAGAGTCGTGCAAATAACTTTGTTCGCAAAGCGGGATTAAATCGCCGACCTGAAATGCTGGCAAGAATGGGTAGGGCGGGCAGTCCTCTGCCCGCCGGTCTTGGCAGACGGCCACCTTTGCCAACGGACGCGTTCTGGTTCACCCCGGCAGCGCGCACGGAGTGACGCGCCCTACCGGCCGCTGGTAAAAATGTTAAGTCTGCTCGCCCGGCTCGCCTTCCCCGTCCTTCAACACCAGTTCATACTTCCCATTCCATGCCGACGGGTTGGTAATGGGGCGAAGAGGTGCGGGCAAACACCAGCAGGGCGAGTAGAATCTCGGCATAGCGGCGAACCGGTGTTTGGCAAATTATTAAAAGAAATTTCCACCGCATGACACTTTTTCGGCAACTAACTTGCTGGAATATGCTCCCCACTTTGAATTTAATTTGGTTGTGGATACGACCCAGTTCATTTGCTAGTTATTCAGTCGCTCGGCTTGTTGGCTCATCAATGGCAACAAAATGCCAACTTGCATCAGTATTTGAACGATTAACAATTCTGGCAGTGATAATTCTAAATGATTCGAGGCTCCTGTTGTCACTCATTATGTTTGCACTCACGTTACCAATAGAATCCTTGTAGTTTGTAGGTTCCGTGGTCATTAGCACGATAGGCAGGTGATGAAAAGGTGGGCTTAAAGTATTGCCTTTCGGTTGGCCTAAATTGCCCTGCATGGTGCGCGAGGATCGCTGGTAGTTTTGTTTGGCGAAATTTCCTTCGCAAATTCAGAATGACAATGAGGAAGAGGATGAGCAAGATTACTTTACCCGCACGACGAGCGCGGTGGTGTTGTCGCGGCCATCGTTGCGGACGGCGGTTGCGATCAATGCTTGGGCGGGGTTGTAGTCGTTGCCGGTGCCGCGTAGCAAATCGACGATTTGGTGGGGGTAAAGTCCCTCGGTCAAGCCATCGGAACCGAGCAGGAAGGAATCGCCGAGGGCGATGGCAACGGCACCCACTTGCGGGTCCACAAATTGGTTTTCTCCGCCGAGGGCTTTTTGCAAGACGTTCCGGCGCGGGTGGTTGCGGGCTTCGCGTTCATTGATTTTTCCGTTGCGCAACAACCAGCCGACGTAGGTGTCGTCTTCGCTCAACTGGCGGAGGTCCGGGGCGCCGGCGGGCAGATGATAAATCCGGCTGTCGCCGACGTGGCCGAAATAAAACCAGCCCGGCGTGAACCAGCCCAGACTCATGGTGGTCTGCATACCGTGGCATTCTTCGTAGGAATGGCCGAGGTAGGCGAGGGCGCGGTGAACTTGGGTGTACAATTCGGTCAGGACGGCCGGGAAAGTCTGGGCGCGGCGGGCGGCGGCGGACTGGCGGGCGCGGGGGAGCAGGGCGGTGATTTTTTCGCTGGCAATTTCGCTGGCGTATTCGCCGGCTTTGGCGCCGCCCATGCCGTCGCACACGGCGAAGGTGAAATCGTGGGTGGTCAGGGAGGCTGCGCCTACTTTGCCGAGGCGCTGGACTTCGTGCGCATCAAAGCGGAGCGCGAGAAACGCGTCTTCGTTGTTCTTGCGCACGCGGCCGATGTCGGTGCCGCCGAACCATTGCAGGGCAGTGGCGCCGGCGGAGGCGGGTTGCTGGGTGATGAGGGTCATTTTAGGCTCATCCTCAATAGAGTTTTTGATTTATGAGGATGACGATGAGGTTGAGGAGGCTTCATTTTCCGGCAACAGGGTGGCGAATTCAAAATCAATCAGGCAGAAGCGGCCGTCGGCAAAGCGATAGGTGACATTGCGCACGTCGGGGTCGTCATGGCGCACGCCGTAGGCTTCGAGGGTGGCGAAGATTTCCTGGCGTCGTTTTTCATCCAGCCGCTCCACGCGGGTGCCGCAGTTAGTGGTGATGATACGGAGTTTTTCCGGATCGGCTGCAAGCAGGCGCGGCACGAAGGGACAGCCGCGCGTGGCGAGATGCCGCAGCACGCGCACTTCGTTGGCGAACCGCGCGGCGGCATCCGCCCCGTGATACGTCTTGAAGACCCGGCCATCGAAACTGAGATGGACCGTCGCGCGCAAGGTGTCTTTGACCTGCAACATCGTCTGCGAATATGGCGCAAGGGCGCCGCGATGCAAGCCGGCGTTGGTTCGGGGGCGGAATATTTTTAGGCAGGCTGGTCATTTCTGCGCAAGGTCCGGGGCGGCGGTGGCGGTGCGGGCGGAGCGCGGCGAAGTTTTTTTCGGGTTGCGGCGGCGGGTTGGCGCGGGGGCCGCAACTTTCGGCGGTTATTTGCATAAAATTCTTGCGAACTGGCACCGTCCCTGCTCAAATTTTCCCACCGTCGATCCACTGTAGCTCCGGCTCGGTGGGAATCGCATTCAACAACATCAAACAACAAATCAAGCACATGGCTAAATACAAATTAGAATACCTCTGGCTCGATGGTTATGAACCCGTCGCCAACCTCCGTGGCAAAACGCAGATCAAAGAATTCAAGAGTTTTCCGAAACTTGAAGAGCTTCCGTGGTGGGGCTTTGACGGCAGTTCGACCCGCCAGGCCGAAGGCCGCAGCTCCGATTGCATGCTGAAACCCGTGGCTGTCTATCCCGACGTCACCAAGGTCAACGGCGTCCTCGTGATGTGCGAAGTCTACATGCCGGACAAGAAGACGCCGCATCCGAGCAACGGTCGCGCGACCATTCCGGATGATCCCGGTGCGTGGTTTGGTTTCGAGCAGGAATATTTCCTTTACAAAAACGGCAAGCCGCTGGGTTTCCCCTGTGGCGGCGGCTATCCTTATCCGCAAGGCCTGTACTACACCGGCGTGGGTTACGATGCCGTGGGGAGCATTGCCCGCGAAATCGTGGACACGCACCTCGACCTGTGCTTGGCTGCCGGCATCAACCACGAAGGCATCAACGCCGAAGTGGCCAAAGGCCAGTGGGAATTCCAGATCTTCGGTAAAGGTTCCAAGAACGCCGCCGACCAAGTCTGGGTTGCCCGCTACTTGCTCATGCGCCTCTGCGAAAAATACGAAGTGGACGTGAACTTCCATTGCAAGCCGCTCGGCAAAGATGTGGACTGGAACGGCTCCGGCATGCACTCCAACTTCTCGACGACCTACATGCGCGAAGTTGGCGGCAAAGATTATTTTGAAGCCCTCATGGCCGCGTTCGACAAATACAAGAACGAGCACATCGCTGTTTATGGACCGGACAATCATCTGCGCCTCACCGGCCTGCATGAAACCCAGTCCATCGACAAGTTCAACTACGGCATCGCCAACCGTGGCGCGTCCATCCGCGTGCCGCACAGCTTCGTGGACAACGGTTACAAGGGCTACCTCGAAGACCGCCGGCCGAATTCTCAGGGCGACCCCTACAAGATCGCGGGCCGCATCCTGCAGACCATTCAGACCGTGTCCACGCCCAAGAAGGGCAAGAAATAATTAAGCGGTATCAACCTCAACGGCGCGAACGACCAGTTCGCGCCGTTTTTCGTTTGGGGCGGCCCGCAGGCTTAATTGGCCGTCAGCCACGCCAGATATTTCGCATTGCCGGCGCGCACCGGCAGCACCAAAAACTCCGGCGTGTCGTAGGGATGTTTTGCCACGATCAACTTTTCCAGCGTCGCCAGCTTGGTCCGGCGCGTCTTCAGCACCAGCAACACCTCGGTGTCTGTCGTGATTTTTCCCTGCCACCAATAATGCGATTCGATTTTGGGAATCAAGTTGGCGCACGCGATGAGACGGGCCGTCAGTGCCGCTTGCGCCAGCGCGCGGGCAGTCGGCAAATCCGGCGCGGTGACCAGCACGATGACAACAGCGTTGGTGGATTTCATGGCGGCAAAATAAAGGATTTTTCCCCGCGCGCAAGGGCATCGGCCGGCGGGAAATCGGCTCGCCACCTTCGCTGCGGACTGCCAAACTACCGCCATGCGAATCCTCGCCCTCGATCATGGAACCAAGCGCATTGGCGTCGCGGTGAGCGATGAAACCAAAACCATCGCCCTGCCGCTGGAATACATTCCCGCCGAGCCTTTCGCGGATTTTCTCGTTCGCCTGAAGAAACTCCTCGCTGAAAAAGAGGCCGACCTCGTCCTGATTGGTCTGCCGCGCAACATGGACGGCAGCTATGGTCCCGCCGCGCAAAAAGTGGAAGCCTTTGTTGCCGTGCTGAAAAGCGCCATCACCGTGCCCATCAAAATGTGGGACGAGCGGCTGACTTCGACGATGGCCAACCGCGCGATGATCCAAGGCAACGTGCGCCGCGATAAACGGAAGGAAAAAGTGGACGCCATGGCGGCGGCGATTTTACTGCAAAGCTATCTGGACATGGGGCAGTAAAATATTTATGAAGCCACCGGGCACAGCGCCCTTAAGCTTGAATCAAAAATTATTCTCCGGGTACTCTGTGCCTCAGTGGCAAAATCTTTTTCCTGAAAATGCTTAAATTCAAGCTTGTCATCGCCTACGACGGGACGGCGTATCAGGGCTGGCAGGTGCAAAAAATCGGCACCGGCGTGCAGGAGAAAATTGAAGCCGTGCTGGCGCGGTATTATCCCAGCGCGCCGCGCCTGCACAGTAGCAGCCGCACGGACACCGGCGTGCATGCGCTTGGCATGGTGGCGCATTTTGAAATTCCCCGCGCCGAAAATATTCTGCCCCTCGCCCGGCTCGCCATCGCCATCAATGCTTTTCTGCCGGACGACATCCGTGTGCTCGCGGCGAAGCGGGCACCAGCGAAATTTCACGCGCGCTTCGATGCCGCCGGCAAGCAGTACCGCTATTTTGTCTGGAACCACCACGCGCTGAATCCGCTGCTGCGCGGACGTGCCTGGCATGTGCCACGCCAATTGGATGTGGTGGCGATGCGCGCGGCGGCAAAAAGTTTCATCGGCAAACACGATTTCAAATCCTTCGCCGTCACGCAAAATTACGAGATGGAAAGCACCGTGCGCACGCTGACGCGCTGCGACGTGCAGCGCGCCGGCGCGCAATTCACCTTCATCATCGAGGGCGACGGTTTTCTTTACAAAATGTGCCGCAGCATCGTCGGCACGATTGTGCAGTGCGGCCTTGGTAAATTTCCGGCGGCGGCCATCAAACCGATGCTGGCAAAAACTGACCGCCGCGCCGCCGGCATGAGCGCACCCGCGCACGGTTTGGTGCTGTGGAAAGTTTTCTATAAGCCAACGAGGCACAGAACCCACAGAGAAAAGCCTGAAAAATAAAAAAAGCTGCGTCCACTGCTTCGCGGTGGCAAAAATAAAATGAACATTGTTTTACTCGAACCGGAAATTCCGCCGAACACCGGCAACGTGGCGCGGTTGTGCGCGGCCACGAAATCCGCGCTGCATCTCATCGAGCCGTTCGGATTCAAACTGGACGACGCGCAGCTCAAGCGGGCCGGCATGGATTACTGGCAGCAGGTGGCGTGGCACCGGTGGAAAAATTGGAACGCGTTTCGGGAAAGCGTGCCGGCCGGTGCCAAGCTCTGGTTCGTCGAATGTGGCGGGCCGCAGCCTTACAGCGCCGCAAAATTTTCCGTCGGCGATTATCTAGTGTTCGGTCGCGAAACCGCCGGTGTGCCGCCCCAATTGCTGGCGGAAAATCGCGAGACGTGGCTGCGCATCCCGATGTTCAAGGCGGAATCGCGTTCGCTCAATTTGTCGAATTGCGTGGCGCTGGTGTTGTTTGAAGCTTTGCGGCAGCAGGGTTTTACTGGCGAGATCGTGTGAGCCGTTCGGTCAGTTCACCCCGAAAATGCGCGCCAGCAAATCCAGTGTGCCGACCGTCACCGTGTTCAAAATCCCTCGCACCAGCGGCAGTTGCAATAGCACGATAAGAATGATGAAGCCGAATCGCGCGAAGGTGGCGTAGGTTTCGTGGCTCATGCCGGTGACTACGCGCAAGATTTGCGAGCCGTCGAGCGGTGGCACGGGAATGAGATTGAAGAAACAAAGGATCAGGCTCAAATACGCCGCTTGCACGGAAAGGTCGTGAATGGCCGCCGAGTGGAAAATCATGCCGCCGCGCGCCAGCGCCATCAGCCCCGCCGCCAGCAGCAAATTCATTCCCGGTCCGGCCAGCGTCACGAGAATATCATCGCGTTTCGGCTGGTTGAGATTATAGGGATTTACCGGCACGGGTTTGGCCCAACCAATGAGAAACCGCCCGACGCCCGGCAGAAAAATCATCAGCAGCGGCAGGAAGACCGTGCCGATGGGATCAATATGCACCAGCGGATTCAGCGAGACGCGGCCTTGCAGGCGCGCGGTGTCATCGCCGCACTTCCACGCCGTCCACGCGTGGCCAAATTCGTGAAAGGTCAGCAGGCCCACCAGCATCAAATACTGAATCAGCCCGTCGGCAATGTTGGAATCCATCGCCACAATTTAGCCGCCGCGCCCGCAGCCGTCGAGACGGAACCAAAATGAATTGCCGTGGAGTCAGAAATTTGGCAACCTGCCAGCATTAGTTAAACCATCATTTCGATTATGTCATTGCTCGCAGGAAAAACGGGAATCGTCTTCGGGGTCGCCAACAAACGCTCCATCGCCTGGGCCATCGCGCAGGCGTGGGCCAAGGAAGGCGCGAAACTGGCGTTCACCTATCAGGGCGACCGCGTGAAGGAAAACGTGGAGGAACTCGCCGGCGCGTTCGGTGCCGACACGCTGATTCTGCCGTGCGATGTGACGAAGGACGAAGACATTGACCGCGTCTTCGCCGAAGTTGGTGCCAAATTTGGCAAGCTGGATTTGCTGCTGCATTCCGTCGCGTTCGCGCCCAAAGCCGCGCTCGAAGGCCGGTTCGTCAACACCAGCCGCGAAGCTTATTTGCTCGCGCACAACGTCAGCGCCTACTCGCTCGTTGCCTTGGCCCGCGCGGCGGAACCGCTGATGCCCGATGGCGGCAGCATCATCGGCATGAGCTATTATGGAGCGGAAAAAGTCGTGCCGCATTACAACGTCATGGGCGTCGCCAAAGCCTCGCTCGAAGCCAGCACTCGCTATCTGGCGAACGACCTCGGCCCGAAAAAAATTCGCGTCAACTGCATCAGCGCCGGCCCGGTCAATACGCTCGCCGCTCGCGGCATCTCCGGTTTCAGCGACATGTTCAAAACCTACGAAGCCCGCGCGCCCTTGAAACGCAACGTCCTGCCCGAAGAACTCGGTGCCACCGGCGTGTTTCTCGCCAGCGACGGCGCGGCGTGCATCACCGGCCAGGTGATTTATGTGGACGGCGGTTATTGCATCATGGGCATGTGATTCCGCCGCCGCGAATCCCGGCCCAACCGGCTTTCGGCCACGCGCCGGAAACCTTGCAATTTTGGCAGCGCCTCGTTCGCGAGGCGCTTTCGCTTTCTCCGACCACGCCGTTTTATCTTATCTCCGCGCGGTCGGTGGCGGAACGAATTTCTGAACTGGATGGCGCGCTGACGAATGCCGGGTTTCAGCTATCCCCGAATCCTTCAAACTCAAAAATTTCCATACGTCATTGGCTTTCGTTCAAAACGCAACCGGTAGCGCCGCTGCTGCGCTGGTGGCGGGAGCAGGGACGCGGCATCGAAGTCGCCAGCGAATTTGAACTGCGCGCCGCGCTCGCCGAAGGGTTCGCGCCAGAAAATATTCTGATCAACGGCCCGGCAAAACACCACTGGTTGCCGCAATTTGCGCAGCCGGAACTCGCGGTGAATTTTGATTCGCCATCCGAACTGGCAGGCCTGCTACCGCTGGCAAAAAAATTCAACTGGCGCTGCGGTGTCCGCATTTTGACCGGCGAGGAATTTGATCCGGAAAACCCACAGTTTCCCACGCAATTTGGTTTTACGCCGGACGAAGCCGTGGTTGCACTGAAAAAACTGCGGCGCGCGAAAACCCATGTCACCACGATGCATTTTCATCTGCGCACCAATCTGGCTTCCGCACAGATTTACCAGCGCGCGCTTGCCGAGGTCGCGGTGATTTGCCGCGCGGCGAATTTTGCGCCGGCGTTTCTCGACCTTGGCGGCGGCATGCCGGTGCGCCACGTGCTGACCCGGGGCGGTAAAATTTTTGACGGTGAATTTGGTCTCCGCGCGTTCGCGGAAATGCTGCGGCAATCGGTAAAACAATTTCCCGGCCTGCGCGAAGTCTGGCTGGAGAACGGACGTTTTGTCACCAGCGGCAGCGGCGCGCTGGTGGTGAAAATTCTCGACGTGAAGGAACGGCGCGGTGTGAGGCAGTTGATTTGCAACGGCGGGCGCACGCTGAACGCGCTGATGTCGCTGTGGGAACAGCACAAAATTATTTCGGTGCCGGCCCGCAGTGGCGCCGAGACGCTGACGGTGGTTCACGGGCCGACGTGCATGGCATTTGACCAGCTCGCGCGGTTGCCATTGTCTCGCTCGCTCAAGGCTGGCGACCATTTGGTTTGGCTCGATGCCGGCGCATATCACATTCCCTGGGAGACGCGCTTTTCGCACGGCCACGCGGCGGTTTGGTGGCATGACGAGAAGGGTTTGCGTCTCGTGCGCGAGCGGCAGAGTTTTGAAAACTATTGGCAACCGTGGCTGCCGTGATTAGCCCATTTTAGCGCGCTACCTCGACGCCGATTGTAATTTTGCCACATACGCGCCGTCCACGCCGTCGGCGAACGGCAGCAACTGGCGTTCGGTTTCGAGTGTGAAATTTTGGTGCGCGGCGAGAAATTGTTTCACCGTTTGGGAATTTTCCTCCGGCTCCAAACTGCAAGTGCTGTAAACCAAAACGCCGCCCGGCTTCAATTTTGTCGCAGCCTGATTGAGCAAATCCAATTGGGTGCGTTGGAGTCGCAGAATTTCCGCCGCCTGAATCCGCCAGCGTAAATCCACGCGCCGCCGCAAAACGCCGGTGTTGGAGCACGGCGCATCAATCAAAATCCGATCGAACATTAATTCGGGGGCACTGAGTTTTGCTGCCTCAATTGTTTCCACGCAGGTGACGCCGAGCCGCGCGCAATTTTCTTTGACCAGGCGGAGCCGGTTCGGCTCGTTGTCGGCGGCGGTGATTTTGCCGGAGTTGGCCTTTAATTGAGCTAGGAACGTGGTTTTGCCACCGGGCGCGGCGCAGGCGTCGAGAATATTTTCGCCGGCTTGCGGCGCGAGCAGCATCGGGGCGAGCAGTGTGCTGGGATCTTGTAAATAAAACCAGCCGTCGCGGAAACTGCCGAGGGAATTGAGCGGCGGATGCGCCTGAAGTTCGAAGGCGAGATTCTCACCGGTCCAGTCGCGCGTGACAAAATCGTATTCAACATTTTCCTCACGCCAGCGTTCCACGAGCCGGGCGGCGTCGGTTTTCAGCGTGTTGACGCGGGCGAAGGTTTTCGGCGGCGTGTTATTCCAGGCGAGGAGCGGTTGCAGGTTTTCCGCGCCAAATTGTTGCCGCCATTTTTCCACGAGCCATTCGGGATGGGACCAGCCGAGCGCGGGCTGGGAAATTTTCATGTCGGCGAGAATTTTTTTAATCTCGTCGGCTTCGCGCAGGTAGCCGCGCAGCACGGCGTTGATGAAACCGGCCTGAGTGTGGTAGCCGGCGCGTTTGGCCTGCTCGACGGTTTCATGAACGGCGGCGTGCGGCGGGATACGGTCGAGCCAGAAAAGCTGGTAGAGGCCGAGGCGCAGGAGATTTTGAAGCGCCGGGCGTTGTTCCCGGCCGGGCGTGGTCCGGCGGGCGATGAGGCGGTCGAGTGCGGCCTGCCAGCGGACGACGCCGCAGACGAGTTCGTGGCACAGGCCGCGATCGGCGGGCGAAAGGCGCGCGGTGGCGAGTGCGGTTTCCAGCAGATTTTCCGTGAATTCGCCGCTGGTCAGCCGCTGCGACAAAATTCGCGCCGCAATTTGTCTTGGATTTTGTGCGTGCAACAACTTTAATGATGGCTGGCGTCCCTTTGTAACGCGAGATTGATTTTTATTTTATGAAAGAAGAATTCGAAAAACTGGCTGCAGCCGGAAAAATTGAAGGCAAACATGTTCCCGCATTGACCCACCTCGTCGAGGCAGGTTGCTGCACGCACCGCAGTTGGGGCTTTGGGCGCATCAAGACGGTGGATACGGTGTTTGCGCGGTTCACGATTGATTTTCCCGGCAAGCCGGGGCATCCGATGGATCTGGCGTTCGCCGCCGAATCCCTCAAAGCCGTGCCGAAGCATCACATCCTCGCGCGCAAATCCGCCGATCTCGACGCCGTCCGCCATCTGGCGGCACATCATCTGGACTTGATCAAAATCGTGCTGAACAGTTTTGACGGCAAAGCCACCACGGACCAGATTCAACAAGTCTTGGTGCCGGATGTCATTGCGGACGATTGGAAAAAATGGTGGGAGACCGCCAAGCGCGAAATGAAGAAAGACGGCCATTTCATCGTGCCGTTGAAGAAAACCGAACCGGTGGTTTACCAAGCACAGGAAACGTCGCTGCAAGACCGGTTGCTCACGGATTTTCGCGCGGCCAAAGGACTCAAGGCGCGCGTGTTGGTGGTCGCCGAAATGCTCAAGGCCGTTGGCGATTTGAAGGACAAGGCTGCCGCCGCGAATGAAATCGTCGCCGCGCTGAACCCGGACATCGTGTCGCATCAGCGCACGCAGCCGGCGGTGGCGCTGGAGGCAATTTTTGCGCGGGACGAATTGCGCGAAGCGACGGGCGTTCCGGCGGTGGCGGACGAAGTTTCTTCGGCCCACGTCTGGTTGCAGGAAGGCATCAAACTTGGCGCACTGCTGGAAACCATTCCTGCCGCCAAACATCATCGCGCATTGGAATCCTTCAAAGCCGCCGCGCCCGACAAATGGTTTGATGTTTTGCGCGGCGCGTTGAATCAAGTTTCTGCCAAGCTCGCCAAGGAAATTGCCGCCATTCTCGTCAGCAACGGCAAGCTCAATCTGCTCAAGGAAACGCTCGCCCGCCTTATCAACCAGCACGGCGCCAGCACGGAATTGTTGCTCTGGTTCGGCCGCGAGCGCACGGAAGATTTTGTAGACATCCTCGGTCCGGAAGTTTTCCGCGCCATGCTCACCGCGATGGAACGTGACCAGTTCAACGAGAAACGTTCCAATCGGCTCCGCGATTTTATTCTCGAAGATCAGGAATTGCTTGGCGAACTCACCGCTTCCGCCGACATTGAAGTAATCAAAGACTTGACCCGCGCGCTTCAGCTTTCGCCCGTGTTTGACGACATGGACAAGCGCTCACTGCTCGCCCGGCTCGTCAAAGCCCATCCGGCGGTGCAATCCCTCATCACCGGCGAACAAACCAAACAGGAAGCCGGTTTGTTCGTCTCGTGGGAAAGTCTTGAACGCCGCCGCTTGGAATATCAGGATCTTGTGCAGAAAAAAATCCCTGCCAACTCCAAAGAAATTGCCATCGCCCGCAGCTACGGCGACCTTCGCGAAAATCACGAATACAAGGCGGCGAAGGAAATGCAGAAAATTCTCATGCGCCAAAAAGAAGACATCGAGGCGCAACTGCTCCGCGCCCGCGGCACGGATTTTGCCAACGCCAAAACCGATGTCGTTGGCCCCGGCACCGTGGTGCTCGCCACCGACCTTGCGAACAACCAGCCCGAAACCTTCACCATTCTCGGCGCGTGGGATTCTGATCCCGATCAGGGCATCATCAGCTATCTCACACCCATCGCCATCGCGCTCGTCAACCGCAAGGTGGGTGACGAAGTGGAGTTTGAACTGCACGGCAGCAAACGCCGCCATCGCATCGAAAAAATCGAGGCGTGGAAAACCGAAGCGCCGGCGCCGACCGCGTAACTGCTCTGAAACCACAAGGCGCGAAGTGAAAACTTCGCGCCTTGTTTTTTGGAAATCGGAAAAATTAGGCCGGCGGTAGATTTAAGCTTTCATTCGTGCTGCCGCGCCGATAGCCCTGCAAATCCAGCGTGACGTGCGCGTAGCCGATTTGTTTCAGCGCGCTGGCAATCTGGTCGGCTGTGCCGTGCGCCAGAAATTTGGCCAACTCCGCCGGTGCAACTTCAATGCGCGCCAGATTCCGCTTTTGCATTTCATGGTGCCGGACGCGCACGTCGTGAAAGCCGAGATCGCGTAACACATATTCCGCCTGCTCGATCATTCGCAATTTTTCCGGCGTTACCATTTCGCCGTAGGGCACCCGCGAACTCAGGCACGCCATTTGCGGTTTGTCCGCTGTCGGTAAACCCAATTGCGCGGACAACTCGCGGATTTCCGCCTTGGTCAAACCGGCTTCCTTGAGCGGCGCGCGCACTTGAAATTCCGCCGCCGCCTTCGCGCCCGGCCGGAAATCGCCGATGTCGCTGGCGTTTTCGCCGTAGGCGACGACCGCGAATTTTTCCGCTTTCGCCAGCGGTGTCAATTCCTCGAACAACTCGTGTTTGCAGAAATAGCAGCGGTTCGCCGGATTGGCAGTGTAATTTTCGTTGGCAAATTCCTGTGTCTTGATGACGCGGACAGGAAAATTGAATTTTGCCGCGATGTCCAGCGCCTCGTGCAATTCGCGGCGCGGCAGGCTTGGCGAATCCGCGATGGCGGCCAACGCGCGATCGCCCAGCGCGTCGTGCGCCACGCGCGCCAGAAAAACCGAATCTACGCCGCCGGAATATGCGACGAGACAGGAACCGTAGCTTTGCAGCAAGGCTTTTAACTTTTCTAATTTTTGATTCGCTTCGCTCATCACTTCAAATTCTTTGCGGCTTGAATTACTGCGGCAAAAACATCCTTCACCGGCACGCCGGTTTTGGCCGCAATTTTCTTGGCCGATTCAAATTCCGGCGCGGCCTGCACCACTTTAGCACCAAGGCGACCAATTTTCACGGTCACTTTGCCGTGCCGCGTGGCGACTTCTATGAATTCACGGCGCAGCTTGCGTCGTTCCGAAATCGTCTTGCGCACGCCGAATGCTGTGGTTTCACGCAAAATTAATTCGCTAAATTTATCCGCTTCGGCTTCGCTGCACAAAACCGTGAGCAGCACGCCGGGGCGGTTTTTCTTCATCTGAATAGGTGTATGAAAAACATCAAGCGCGCCGGCGCTCAAAGCCGTTTCGACGAATGCGCCGAGAATTTCACCGGGGCAATCGTCGAGATTGGTTTCCAGTACGGCAATTTTATCCGTTTCCCAATCCAATCCGGCGACTTTGGATTTCGGATTTTGGATTTCGGATTGCGTCCCTAACACCGCGCGCAAAACATTCGGCCGCGTTTGGTTGTCGCGCGTGCCGAGGCCAAAGCCGATTTTTTCCGCGACGAGATTTTCCATCGCGCCGAAGCTTTCGACAAATTCCGCCAGCAGCGCCGCGCCGGTGGGCGTGACGAGTTCGTGCGGTTCGTCGCATTGGGAAACGGGAATTTTGCGCGCGCCGAGAATCGCCAGCGTGGCGGGCGCGGGCACCGGAAAACGCCCGTGCGCGCAGCGAATCCAGCCAGTGCCTTCAACCACTGGCGAGGCGATGACACGCGGTTTGCCTAGCATTTCCAGCGCGATGGCCGCGCCGACGATGTCCACGATGGAATCCACCGCGCCGACTTCGTGAAAGTGAACTTCATTCGGCGGCAGCCCGTGAATCTTGCCTTCGGCGTCGGCGATGCGCTGAAAGACGGCGATGGATTTTTGCTTCACCCACGCGGAAAGTTGACTGCGCGAAATCAGCTTTTTGATTTCGGAAAAATTGCGCTGACCTTCGTGCGCGTGTTCGTGCTCATGGTGCGCGTGATGGTGTTCGTGCGGATGGTCGTGAACGTGCAGGCCGCAGGCGGTTTCGTGAGGGTGACCGGCATGAGGTTCGTCGCCGTGATGGTGGTCGTGTTCGTGCGCGAGGTGCACATCAAACTTCACGCCGGCGATGGCAGATTTTTCGCCGCGACCGATGTGGAGATGATAGCCGTCAAGCTTGAGCTTTTTCAGTTCGCGCTCCAGCTTTTTGGCGTCCACACCTAAATCAATCAGCGCGGCGATGAACATGTCGCCGGCGATGCCGCTGAAAATATCGAGATAAAGCGTTTTCATGGAAAAATTATTTCAGCCACAGATGAAACACAGATTAGCACAAATGGAAAAAAGATACAGATGCCAGAATGGATCGGTGTTTCATTGGTTTCCATCGGTGGCGAGTGAATTGATCTGGCTGGCGGCGTAGCCGGCGCCAAAGCCGTTGTCAATGTTCACCACGGTGACGCCGCTGGCGCAGCTGTTTAGCATGGCGAGTAGCGCGGCGATGCCGCCGAAGCTCGCGCCGTAGCCGATGCTCGTCGGCACGGCGATCACCGGCTTGGACACGAGGCCGGCCAACACGCTCGGTAGCGCGCCTTCCATGCCGGCGACGGCGACGATGACATTGGCGCGTTGAATTTGTTCCATCCGCGCGAGCATCCGATGCAGGCCGGCGACGCCGATGTCGTGAATGCGCTCGACGCGGTTGCCCATAATTTCCGCCGTGACGGCGGCTTCTTCGGCCACCGGCAAATCGCTGGTGCCGGCGCAGACCACGGCGATGAAACCGGCGCGTTTCGGCAGCGGTTTTTCCTCAATGGTCACGCAGCGGGCGGATTCGTGGTGAACGGCGCGCTTGAATTTTTTCTGCAACGCGCGAGCGTGTTCGGCGGTGATGCGGGTGACGAGCACCGGCTGTTTGTGTTCCAACAATTTGGCGGCGATTTTGACGGTCTGGGTGGGGGTTTTGCCGGCGCCAAAAATTACTTCGGGAAAATTCTTTCGCAGCGCGCGGTGCATATCCACTTGCGCAAAACCCAGATCCGCCACGGGCGCAGCTTGGAAAGCGTGGAGAACTTTTTCGCGCGGAATTTTTCCGGCGCGAAAAGCTTCCAGCAGGCGGTTGGCTTCGGACGTTGTCATCGCGGGACAATGCCGCACGCGGCGGCGGCTGTCACGCGGGAAAATTAGCGGCGGCTTAATCAAGCTGGCAAACCAGTGCGCCGGCGTAGTCGCGTGGCAACGGGAGATCGCGAATGATCCAGTCCTTTTGCGGAGTAACAAACGGTGGCGGGCGCAGCAGACGCGGATTCATTTTATCCTCCGTGAAGATTTCGATGGCCGACAAATCATCAATCAATCCCTGTCCGGTGCACTTGAGCCAAGCTTCTTTGCGTGTCCAGCTGGTGAAAAATGCTGCCGGCTGCCGGGCCGCGGGCAGGGGCTGCCAGCGAGCCAGTTCGGCTGGCGAAAAAACGCGCATAGCCAGTTCCGTCAAATTTTCCGGCGGCTTGATAAGTTCGATATCAATGCCCACTTCGCGACCGTGAGCTAGCGCCATGACGACGAGGTTGCCGGAATGGGAAAGGTTGAACCGTAGGTCGCGATTTTGCGGCGGCAGTTTTAGAAAAGGTTTTCCGTGCGGCTGAACAGCAAACACGAGATCGGCGGGCGGAAGATCGAGGCTGGCTCCCAGCACCTTGCGCAGCCAACTCCGCGCAAAAATATATTGTCGCCGCGTTT